>Ga0193717_1000635_pt1 | contig 22608 bp, 18 predicted proteins | sample U2c2metaG_FD_145900 | JGI IMG/M metagenome (GOLD analysis project Ga0193717, IMG submission 145900) | Soil microbial communities from a riparian zone of the East river system, Colorado, United States - U2c2 | ecosystem: Environmental > Terrestrial > Soil > Riparian zone | place: USA: East River...
GTATGCAACCCGAACAACCCGACCGGCACCGCCGTGCGGCGTGAAGAACTTGAACGATTCCTCGACGCGGTGCCCGCGAACGTCCTTGTCGTACTGGACGAGGCGTACCGCGAATTCGTCACCGACACCGAGGTGCCGGACGGCCTCGAGTACGTCCGCTCGCGCCAGAACGTCGCGGTATTGCGGACTTTCTCGAAGGCGTACGGCCTCGCGGGGCTTCGCGTGGGCTACGCGGTGGCGCCCGAGCACATCACCGCCGCGCTGAAAAAGGTCTACGTCGCCTTCAGCGTGAACATGGTCGCGCAGGCCGCGGCGATCGCTTCGCTGGACGCGCACGACGAACTCATGGAGCGCGTCGCGGAGATCGTCGGCGAGCGTGACCGCGTCCGCGCCGCGTTGCTGGAAGGCGGATACGAGGTGCCGGAGTCCCAGGCGAACTTCGTCTGGCTGCCGCTCGGCGAGCAGGCCGCCGCGTTCTCCGCGCACGCCTTGGACAACAAGCTCATCGTGCGGGCGTTCGCCGGCTCCGGCGTCCGCGTCACGACCAGCACGCCGGAAGAAAACGACCTCTTCCTCGCCGCCGCGCTGAGCTTTTCACGCTGAGGGGCTTCCCCCGCTAAAAGTCCTTCACGAGCAACTGCACGACGGCCGCTACCCCGATCACCACGATGGTGATGCGCAACACCACCGGGGAGAGACGGCGGCCGATCTTCGCGCCGAGCTGGCCGCCGATCGTCGAACCGACGGCCAGCAGTGCGACGACCGGCCAGCTGATCGGCGCGACGAACGCGTAAATGGTGCCCGCGATCACATTCACGACAGCGGCGAGAGCGTTCTTCACGCCGTTGAGCCGTTGCAGCGGTTCGGACAGCAGCATGCCCATGACGGCCACCAGCATCACGCCCTGCGCCGCGGTGAAGTAGCCGCCGTAGATGCCGATCAGGAAGATCAAGAACAGCAGCAGCGGCCCGCCACGGTGTTCGGTCCCGTTCGCCTCACGCCGTTTCGCCACCCAGGCGAACACCTTCGGTTGCACGATCACGAGCACCACGGCCAGCCCGACGAGCACCGGCACGATCGTCTCGAAGGCATCCTTCGGCAGCTTGAGCAGCAGGATCGTGCCGCAGATCGCGCCGAAGAACGACGCGACGGCGTACTTGACAAGCTGCGGCCCGTACCCCGTCAGCTCCTTGCGGTACCCGATCGCGCCGCTGATCGCGCCGGGCGCGAGCCCGATCGCGTTCGACGTCGTCGCCGTCAGCGGCGAGTAGCCGAGCGCGACCAGAACGGGAAAAGTCACCAGGGTGCCGGAACCGACCACCGCGTTGATGGCGCCCGCCCAGACTCCGGCCACCAGAATGATCGCGGCGTGCCACCAGCTCATCGTGTCCTCACGCCTCGCACCATAGGCAGGGTGAAGCGTGACCGCTTAGCGGATGTGTTTAGTCAGACACTCACCCAGGCTGGACTGTGAACAGGTAGCAACCCGCCTTGGCGCTGCGGACGTGGACGTAGTCAATCTCCGGGCGGGCAAGCAAATCGGACAGTTCGCGCTCGGCGGCCGTGCCGTCCACCCGCGCTTCGACGACCAGCTGCCGTCCGTCGCGGTAGGCGTCGAGCACCAGCGACTGCCGGACGAACTGCTCGGGGAACGACTCGCCGTCGTACGGCGTGCAGTCGCGCTCGTGCACGAACACCGGGCCCGGCAACGGAATGTCCTCACGCCCGTGGAAGGCGTCGTAGGTGAAGAGGATCATCCGTTCCTCGCCCGGCTTGATCATCGTGAGGCACAGGCGGCAGGGCGCGGTGCCCTCGACGTCGTCGTTCCACGCCGGGTGGCCGTAGCCGGGCGCGAGCAGGGTCGAGCGGACTTCCTTGGCCACGGCCTGATCCATCGGGACAACCTGAATTCCAGTCATACCAACAAGTTTGGTAGCTAGTGGGCCTGGTCGCTGGCGGCTTTCGGACTCGGCGTTGTGAGGCCGGTGCCGAGCAGTCCGCTTAGGACTGCTCCAGCGATCATGACCACGCCGATCGTCACGAGCCCCCATTTGCTGGACCCGAACAGCTCGGTCATCCAGCCGACCCAGTACGGCCCGAGGAATCCCGACAGGTTCCCGATCGAGTTGACCACGCCGATAGCGCCCGCCACGGCGGCGCCGGAAACGAACGCGGGCAGCAGCGTCCAGAAGCACGGGAACGCCGCCATCACGCCGATCGCGCAGGCGCAGAGTCCCGCGTAACCGAGCCAAGGCGCCGAGGTGAGGAACGCCGACACGGTCAGCGCGACACCGCCGATGGCCATCGGCGCGACCGTGTACAGCACCGAACGACCCGTCCGATCGCAGCGCCGGCCCCACCAGATCATCGCGATCGCGCCGACCAGATACGGCAATGCTGTGAGCAACGTGACAGTGAAGTTGTCCTTGATCGCCAGGCTGCTCTTGAGGATCGTCGGCATCCAGAACCCCAGTCCGTACAAGCCGAACGCGAGCGCGAAGTACACCAGCCCGAGCCCGATGACCCTCGGATGGACCAGCGCCTTGCGCACCGGAAGCGGGTTCCGCTCCGACGTCGCCGCGTTCTCGGCGGCGAGCGTGTCCTCGATCCAGTCGCGTTCGTCCGTGGTCAGCCACTTCGCCTTCGCGGGACGGTCCGGCAGCAGCCAGAGCAAGAGGAACCCGAGCAACACCGACGGCAGGCCTTCGACGAGGAACAGCCAGCGCCAGCCGCTCAGCCCCCAGACGCCGTCGAGCTTGAGCAGCAGCCCGCCGATCGGGGCGCCGATCGCCGTCGACAGCGGCACGGCGACCATGAACAGCCCGGTGACCGTGCCCCGGCGCGCGGCCGGGAACCAGTACGTCAGGTACAGGATCATGCCGGGGAAGAAACCCGCTTCGGCGACACCGAGCAGGAACCGCAGGACGTAGAAACTGACCTCACCCTGGATCGCCGCGGACCCGGCCGCGACGATGCCCCAGACGACCATGATCCGCGCCATCCACCGGCTCGCGCCGACGCGATGCATGATCAGGTTGCTGGGCGCGTCGAGCAGGATGTAGCCGAGGAACAGCAGGCCGGCGCCGAAACCGTACGCGGTGGCGGAGAGGCCGAGCTCGGCGTTCATGGTCAGCGCGGCGACGCTGAGGTTGGTCCGGTCGAGGTAGGCGAAGAAGTAGCAGACGGCCATCAGCGGCACGAGCCTTCGCGTCGCTTTCGCCAGCGCGCTGCGTCCGACTGGGCTTTCAACCATGCTCAAGGCAACCTCCGGTCCAGTGGTAAGACCAATTTGGTCCACTGGAGCCGTGCTGGCAAGATTCGTCCGGTGGTCAGCGAAGGGCAGCCCCCCGAAGTGCACGAGGTGCGCTCCGAGCAGGTCTGGAGCGCCACCGTCGATCATCTGCGCACGCTGATCGACTCCGGGCAGCTGCCCGCCGGGTCACGGCTGCCCGCCGAGCGCACCCTCTGCGACCAGCTCGGCATCAGCCGCGGGTCGCTACGCCAGGCGTTGCGGGTGCTCGATTCGATCGGGTACGTCAACATCCGAGCGGGCTCCGGCACCTACGTGCGAGACCACGAAAACGTCGCGCAACGGCCGTTGCGGAGCTGGTTCCAGGAGCACGAGCAGCTCGTCGAGAAGCTGTTCGACCTGCGCACGACCGTCGAGCCGACGCTGGCCGAGCGGCTCGCGTACCAGCACACCCCGCGCGTGGTGAGCAAGCTGGAGAGCAACGTCGCCGAGATGGAACAGGCCGCGGCCGACGGCGACATGCTGCGCGTGATCGCGACGGACGCGGAGTTCCACCGGGTGATCGCCGGGAACGCGGGCAACGACGACGTCGCCGACCTGCTGCGTTCGGTGTTATCGCTGGTCGGCGAGGAGCGCCGGGCCGCGCTGCGGTTGCCGGGGCAGATCCGCAAGGCGGTGCACGAACATCGCGAAATCCTCGACGCCATCCGGCGTTCGGATCCGACTGCCGCGCGTGAAGCCACCTTGCGGCATCTGAACGACGCAAAGAATTCGTTCCACGACTTCACGGCCACCGAGGATCGGGTATAGCATTTTCAGAAGGTTGTGAAACTTCTGAATGGGGGCTGTCGTGAAGGTCCATTTCACCGAAGAGCAGTCGACGAACCTGGCCACGCTGTACGGCCGGGCGATGGACAGCCGCTCCGACGACCCGTTCCTGGCCGATCTGACAGCCGAGGAGACGGTCAGCCGGATCGACTACGACTTCTCCAAGTTCGGCATGAAGACCGACCAGGCGCTGTCGATCGTCATGCGCGCGAAGCTGTTCGACGACTGGTCGCGTGAGTTCCTGGCCGCGAATCCGACGGCGACCGTGCTGCACCTCGGCTGCGGAATGGACAGCCGGGTGTTCCGCCTCGACCCGCCGCCGACCGTCCGCTGGTACGACGTCGACTACCCGGACGTCATCGCACTGCGGAAACAGGTCTACCCCGAGCGCGAGAACTACACGCTGGTCAGCTCGTCGGTGACGGACCTGGCCTGGCTGGACGAAATTCCCGCGGACCGGCCGACGCTCGTCGTCGCCGAAGGCCTGACGATGTACCTCGATCCCGCGGCGGGCGAGAAACTGCTTCGCGCCATCGCGGAACTGTTCCCGCGCGGCGAAATGATGTTCGACCTCTACGGGCGGCTCGGCATCAAGGCGCAGAAGCTGAACCCGATCGTCCGGCGGGCAGGCGCGACCCTCACCTGGGGCGTCGACGACCCGAAGGACCTGGAGAAGCTCGGCCTCACGCTGGTCACGAACATGGACGCGACGGACTTCGCCACCCCCGACACCCTCTCGCGCATGTCGAAGACCGCCGCCTTCCAACTACGCCTGGCGAAACTTCTCCCCTTCGTCCGCCGCATGGGCCACGTCGTCCGCTACCGCTTCTGACCCCCGGGGAATGTGTCGACACATTCCCGGGTTGGTTGCGCGCTCAATGAGCCGGGGAAAGTGTCGACACATTCCCCGGGAGGGAAGTTTTAGCGGGTTTCGAGGACTTGGGTGACGAAGCGGTGGAGTTTCGTTTCCATGCGGGCGACGCGCTCGTCGACGGTCAGGTGCTCGGCGGGCTGGATGGCGTCCGGCTGTAGCTTGCCGCGCAGGTAGCGGCAGCATTGGAGGTTCGCGCAGAGGTACGTACCGAGCGTGTTGCCGTCCTTGCCGGACTGCCCGGCGCGGCGGCTGGAGAACAGCGACAGGTCCGCGAGGCCGTGGACCGTCCCGCAGAACCCGCACATGCCGCTCTTCAGCCGGCTCGTCGGCTGGTCGGCCGCGCGAAGCGACAGCCCGACGACCTCGTCTTCATGCCAGAGGACGACGTACGCCCGGCTCGCCGCCTTGGGATCACGCCAGCCGAGGAACTCCAGCTCCGGCCACGGGATGTCGTCCGCGCGGGCCGGCAGCGTCAAGCCCTTCGCCTCTCCCTTGGAGCAGTTGACGAAGGACTTCCTGATCTCGGGTTCGCTGAGCGGTTTCACGGTCGGCAGCGTAACCAGCGGCGCCGCGTCGCGCCTTCGTATTTCCGCCGACCCCATACGATCAGTTCGTGCGCAAATATGCCCAGTTGGGGAGGTTCCGGCAGGTTCTGCGGACCAGCCTGGGCTTCGCCGCGCTCGGTCTCGGCTCGAGTGTCGCCGGGTCCGGTGTGGTCGCGTTGCTGCTGGTCCTGCAGGGCATGCCGCGGGAAATCGGCGATCAAGGCTGGGTCCTCGGCGTGACGGCCGCCGGGATCGTCGCCGTCGCGTTGCTGGTCGGCACCGCGTGGACGGCGTGGCTGCAACGCCGCACGGCGATCTGGTTCGTGCTCGGCCGCGCGCCGACGCAGGCCGAAGCCCGCCGCGCGCTGCGGCTGCCGGTCGACATGACAACAGTGAGCGGCACGCTTTGGCTCATCGGCACCATTTCGCTCGGTTCGCTGGCGTGGATCCTCGGCTCCGCCGTCGACGCGGTCGGCGTGACGCTGACGATCCTGCTCGGCGGGCTCACCACCGTCGGCGTCACCTACCTGGCGGCGGAGTGGGTGGCGCGCCCCGTGATGACACTGGCGCTCGCGGTCACCCCGCCGAAGGGCGCCTTGCCGACGACCGTGCTCACGCGGCTGGTCGTGACGTGGGCGCTCGCCAGCGGAGTACCGCTACTCGGCGTGCTGCTGGTCGTCACGCAGCCGGATCCCGGCGCCCGCAACCAGGAAGCCAGCCTGATCTGGCTTTCGGTGATCGGCCTGATCGTCGGCGCGCTCTGCACCGCGTTGCTGGCGCGCGCGGTCGCTACGCCGCTGCACCAACTGCGGCTCGCGCTCGACTCGGTCGCCCGCGGCCACACCGACGTCAGCGTGTCCGTCAACGACTCCAGCGAGATCGGCATGCTCCAGACCTCGGTCAACGACCTGGTCGCGGGACTACGTGAGCAGGACCGCATGCGGGACCTCTTCGGGCGGCACGTCGGCGCGGACGTCGCCCGCCACGCGCTGGAGTTCGGCGCTTCGCTGTCGGGGGACGTCCGCGAGGTGACGGCGTTGTTCGTGGACGTCGTCGACTCGACCGCGCTGGCCTACCGCACCCCGCCGGAGGAGCTCGTCGGCAAGCTGAACCGGCTGTTCACCAGCGTGGTCAACGCCGTCAACGCCCAGGGCGGGCTGCTCAACAAGTTCCAGGGCGACGCGGCGCTGTGCATCTTCGGTGCCCCGACCCGGCTCGCCGACCCCGCGACAGCCGCGCTCGCCGCGGCCCGCGCGATCCGTGACGCCGTCCGCGAACTCGGTGAGCTCGACCTCGGTATCGGTGTCGCCAGCGGCCGGGTTTTCGCAGGTCAGCTGGGCACCAGTAGCCGCTTCGAGTACACCGTCATCGGCGACGCGGTGAACGAAGCCGCGCGGCTCACCGAGAGCGCGAAGGCCGTGCCGGACCGGATCCTGGCGAGTGACGCGGTGATCGCGGCCAGCACCGCGAGCGAGCGCGCGCTGTGGACGCAGTACGGGGAACTCCAGCTGCGCGGACGGCAGGAAGCCACGATCACCTGGGCGAACTAGCCGGGGACGACCTCTGGCCAGCGCATCACGGCGGAACCCCAGGTCAGCCCGGCACCGAACGCGCTGAGCAGCACTTTGTGCCCGGCCATCAGCGTCCCGTCGAGACAAGCGTCGTTGAGCGCCAACGGAATCGACGCCGCGCTGGTGTTGCCGGTGGTCTCGATATTGGAAACAACGGCGTCCGCGGGCATTCCGAGCTGCTTCGCGGTCGCCTGCAGGATGCGGATGTTCGCCTGGTGCCCGACGAACCTGTCGACGTCGGCGACCATCCAGCCCGCCTTGTCGAGCACCACGCGGGACGACTCGGCCATCCGCGCGCAGGCGTGGCGGAACACCGCTGTCCCTTGCATGGCAAGGAAATAGTCGCTGGGGTTCGCCGACTGACGTTGCTTCGAGCCACCGGCGGCGACCCAGAGCAGCTCGGCCAGTTCGCCGTCACTGTGCAGGTCGACCGGGCCCAGCGCGCCGAGCTCGTCGGGCTCCCCGGCGCGCAGGATCACCGCGCCGGCGCCGTCACCGAAAATCGGGACGGTGCCTCGGTCTTCGGGGTCGATGAGGGTGGTGAAGGTGTCCGCGCCGATGACCATCACGGTCTGCGCGACATCCGCCGCGATCAGTCCGCCGGCCGTGGCGAGCGCGTAGACGAAACCGCTGCACACGGCGTTGACGTCGAGCGCGGCGATGCCGTTCAGGCCCAGTTTGGTGGCGACCTGCGGCGCGCTCGCGGGGCACGGCTGGTCGGGGGTCGACGTCGCGAGCAGAAGCGCGTCAACGCTTTCGATCCCCGCGGAGGCCAGCGCACGGAGACCGGCTTCGGCCGCCAAGTCCACAGTGGACGTTCCGGGGTCGGCGACGTGACGGGACCCGATGCCGGTCCGCGCACGGATCCACTCATCGGAGGTGTCGAGCCGTTGGGAAAGTTCGTGGTTGTCCACCACGCGCGGCGGTAGCCAAGCGCCTAGACCGGACAGTACCGCGGCCACCGATGTCCCTCCTGCGCCAGCGATGGGTTACGACTGGCTCGGTTTACTTGTATGTCCTACTAATCGGTATACCGACGCGTTGTGTTCCAGGTCACTTTGCGAAGAATGTTCGCTTCTACCGTCCCCCGAGGTGGACGCCCTTGACGTCCACCCACCGGTGACTGCTGTCACCCGATCGGTCCCGGTGCCATGATGGTGATCTTTCACGGACTTGCGAGACGGGGGTCTGGGCGTGGACGACGAGCCGTACCTGCAGATCAGCTGGCGCGACCGGGAAACCGGCAGCCGCGGCTACCTGGTGATCGACAGGCTGGTGCGCGGGGTTTCCAGCGGCGGGCTGCGGATGCGCGACGGCTGCACGCTCGACGAAGTCCGCGGATTAGCCGCCGGGATGACGGCCAAGGAAGCGCTCAACTACGACCCGAACGGCCGGTACGTCCCGCTCGGCGGCGCCAAGGGCGGGATCGACTTCGACCCGCAGGACCCGCGGGCCATCCACGTGCTGCGGCGCTACCTCGAAGCCGTCCGCCCGTACATCGAGCGGTTCTGGACGATGGGCGAGGATCTCGGGCTCCGCCAGGACGTCATCGACACCGTGCTCGCCGAAATCGGGGTGCCCTCGTCGATCCAGGCGGTCTATCCCTTGCTGGACGACGAAACCAAGGCCCGCCGGCGGCTCGCGGCCGCGTTCCGAATCGTCGTGGACGGGGTGCGGCTGGACGAACTCGTCGGTGGCTACGGCGTGGCCGAAGCGACCCTGATCGGCATCAACCGGCTCGGGCTCGAAGATCCCCGGGTGTTCGTTCAGGGCTTCGGTTCCATGGGCGGCGCGGCGGCGCGGTACCTCGCGCGGGCCGGGCTCAAGATCGTCGGGATCGCCGACGCCGTCGGCATCATCACCAACCCCGCCGGGCTCGACGTCGAAAACCTGTTGCTGACGCGTAATTCCTACGGCGAGATGGATCGCGCCGAACTCCGCCCCGGCGACGAGCAGATCCCGTTGCGGCACTGGCTCGACATCGAGGCCGAGGTGCTCGTCCCGGCGGCGGTGTCGTACGCGATCCACGCGGGCAACCAGGAATCCGTGCGCGCCAAGCTGATCGTCGAAGCGGCCAACATGCCCGTCACCGCCGAGGCCGAGATGCCGCTGACCGAGCGCGGCGTGCTGATCCTGCCGGACATCGTGGCCAACTCCGCCACGAACGCCTGGTGGTGGTGGACGGTCTTCGGCGACATCGAGGCCGACGCGGGCGAGGCGTTCGAGAAGATCCGTGTGTCCATGGGGAAACTGATCACGTCCACGCTCGACCGCGCCGAACTCGGCAACGTCGCCCCGCGCGCCGCGGCCGGTGTCCTGGCAGGCGAGGCGTCGACCCGGATCGCCCGCCGCTTCCCGACGGCTTAGTGGTTGCGATCGTGACCACTTAAGGATTCGCGGGCGGGATCGTGGCCTGCGGGCCGGGTGGGAGGCCGAGCAACGACGTCAGGCCGGTCAGTCCGGTGAAGAGGGCTTCGTCGGGGCAGGACACGAGGTTCGCGAGGATGCCGCTGACCGAATCGCCGCCGGTCGGCGCACCTTGCGGCGCGGGCGGGGTCGGCACGCTGGTCGCGATGGTCGTGGGAACCCGCACGGAAGACGTCAACGGCAGGTGCCGGGACGAGTCACCGACCGAGACGGTGTAGTCCCCGGCGCTGCGGATCCATTGGTGCAGCGTGGAATCCCAGTGCGAGAACGCCCGGGCGTCCAGTGTGAACCGAACACGTTTGGTCTCACCAGGGTTCAGCTGGACCTTCTCGAACCCCTTGAGCAGCCGTGGCGGCTCGCCATCCGACGCGGGATGGCTCAAGTACAACTGCGCGACTTCGGCTCCCGCGCGCGTACCCGTGTTCGTGACGTCCACGCCGACACTCACCGTGCCGTCTGCCGCAACGGGACCGGCGGTGAGACCGGCGACGGAGAAGTCCGTATAGGACAGTCCGAAACCGAAGGGGAACAACGGGTTCAGCTTCTGCTGGTCGTACCAGCGGTAGCCGACGGCGAGCCCTTCGGAGTACTGGCCGCCGGGGAACCGCGCGAAGTCCTTCGCCGGAACCTGGTCCAAACCGGTCGGGAAGGTGATCGGCAGTTTCGCCGACGGGTTCGTGTCGCCGTAGAGCAGTGACGCGATCGCATTGCCGTACTCCTGACCCGGATACCAAGCCGCGAACACCCCGCGCACCTGGTTCAGCCACGGCATCGTCACCGGCCCGCCGGTGTTGAGCACGACCACGGTGTTCGGGTTGGCGGCGGAAACGGCTTCGATCAACTTGTTGTCCGCGTCGGACAACGCGATGTCCCCGTTGTCCTTCGACTCCGAAGACCATTTCGCGACGAACACCACCGCGGTCCCGGCCGCCTTCGCCACGGACGCGGCCCGCGCGCGGTCACCACCGTCGTCGAAGCTGACCTGGCCACCGGCTCGGGCGGCGATCCCTTGGTACGGCGTCACGATCGACGGCGCGAGCACATGCGCGCTGCCGCCGCCGGAGCCGAGCACCCCGGCGCCGGCCGCGTTCCCGATCACCGCCACCGAACCGGACGCGGGCAGCGGCAGGACGTTCTGCTCGTTCTTCAGCAGCACGGTCCCCTGCTCGGCGACCCCGCGCGCGACGGCCGCGTGCGCGGGCGAAGTCACCACGGCATCCGGTGTGCCGGTGACGGGATTTTCGAAGATCCCGCGCGCGAACATCGGCCGCAGGATCCGGCGGACCATGTCGTCCAGCCTGCTCGCCCGCACCTGTCCGGCGTCGAGACCCGCCTTCAGCCGGGTGCCGAAGTAGCAGCTGCCCGGCATCTGCATGTCGAGCCCGGCGTTCGCGGCGGCGACGCTCGCGTGCATGGCGAACCAGTCCGAGGTGACGAACCCGTCGAAGCCGAACTGTCCTTTGAGGACTTGGCTCAGCAGGTAGGTGTTGTTGCACGCGTGCACGCCGTTGACGAAGTTGTAGCCGCACATCACGGAATCGACGTCACCGTCGCGGACGGCGTCCTCGAACGCGGGCAGGTAGATCTCCTGCAGCGTCCGCTCGTCGACGACGGCGTTGCCGAGCGGGGTGTCGCGCAGGGCTTCCTGGTTGTACGCGGCGAGGTGCTTGGCCTGCGCGATCAGGCCGTTGCCCTGGATCGCCCGGATCTGCGGGACGGCCAGCGCGCCGGTGAGCTCGGGATCTTCGCCGAGCGTTTCGTACGAACGGCCCGCGCGTGGATCCCTCGCCAGGTCGAGCGTCGGGCCGAGCGCGACATTGGCGCCCTTGCCGCGCATCTCGGCGCTGACGACGTCCCCGTACTCGGCCGCCAGACCCCGATCCCAAGCCGCGGCCAGCGAGTTCGGCGCGGGCAGCTGCGTGACACCGGTTTTGCCGCCACCGACGCCGGCGGTGCCGTCGGAAAGCGATAGCTGCGGGATGCAGAGTCTGGGGAAGGCCTTGACGATGCCCGCGTACGTCGTCGGATTGAGGACGTCCAGCAGGCCGCCGGAGCCGTGCACCAAGCCGAGCTTCTCGGCCTGGGTGAGCCGGCTCAGCACTTGGTCGACGCGGTGTTCGACGGGCGCCGTAGAGCCGACCCACGGGCAGGCTTCGTCCACCGGCGCGGCCGACGCCGTCGCCCCGGTCACCCCCGAAGCGACGAGCCCCGCTACCGCCAGCACTGCCAGGCCTCGCCGCGTCCACATAGCTAAAGTGAATACCGTTCACAAACGTCGGCGTCAAATCCTCGCGGGGTTTCGGGCCGCTGACGCCGGTAAATGCACCGGACGGGTGAACAACAGACCGATAGCCTGGGTCGGTGACCCCGGACCTGGACTCCCTCGACCACGCCATCCTCACCCACCTGCAGGACGACGCCAGGACGATCGCGGAAACGATCGGCGCCAAGGTCGGGCTCTCCGCGGCGGCCGTGCAGCGGCGGATCAAGCGGCTGCGCGAGACGGGTGTCATCGCACGCGAGGTCGCCGTGCTCGATCCGGCCGCGCTCGGCCTGCCGATGACGTTCATCGTCATGGTCGAAATGGAACGGGAGCGGCTCGAGGTCCTCGACGCCTTCCGGCAGCAGGTACTCGACGACGCTCACGTGCAGCAGTGTTATTACGTCACCGGCACCGCCGATTTCGTGCTCGTCGTCACCTGCCGGGACATGCTCGATTTCGAGGCGTTCACCCACCGGATGTTCTTCGACAACGAAAATATCCGCCATTTCACCACCAGTGTCGCGATGGAACGGGTAAAAGTGGGCCTGACACTGCCCCTGCACGACTGAGTCAGTCCACAATGGAGTCATCACCCCGCGTGTCCAGGTGATTGCAAGGGGTATGTGGCCGGTGTTACACCACTTTGGACAGATACAACCGATCGCATGAACGTGAAGGTTTCTCCGTCATCAACGCACGTCTCGGCCATCTCCTCCATGACCGAACAGTTCGCACCTCGCGAACCACAGGACGCAAGGAGGAGTGGCCGTGCACACCGACGCCGTACACCAGAGCCAGTTCGTGCTGCTGAACGACAGCACGACCCCTGTTCTTTCCCGTATGTCCTTCCACGCCGACGAGCCATTCGCGGTGACAGTGGCCTTCCGCACCGAGCGAGGCCGCTGGATCGAATGGACCTTCGCCCGTGACCTGCTCGTGGTCGGACTGCTCGAGCCGACCGGTATCGGCGACGTCCGTGTCCGCCCGGACCTCTCCGAGGACGAAGCGCTGCTGACCCTCGAGATCGAGTCCCCCGACGGTTACGCCGCCTTCGAACTCGAGCGCGAGGACGTCCAAAGCTTCATCGACGCCACGCTCGACCTCGTCCCGCTGGGCTCGGAGAGCGAGCACTTCGACGTCGACGGGCTGATCGAAGAAATCAGCAACGTCTAGTCGCCGATACGTTTTGTGAATGGGAAAGGCGAAGGGCGGTTTGAGTGCTCTGGAGGCACTCAAACCGCCCTTCGTCATGTGTCAGAGAAAGAAATCAGCCGCGGACGAGCGTGGAGCCGGTCGCCGAGAGCGCGGGGCCGATCGGGAAGAAGTACGTCACCGTGGTGTTGCCGCCGGACAGCATGCCCTGCGCCTGGTTGCCCGCGATGATCGAACCGCCCGAGTCGCCTGCCGCCGACCGGATGTTGGTCGCCGTCATGCCGGTAACAGTGCCTTCGGCGTAGCGCACGGTCTGGTTCTTGGCACCGATCGTGCCGCAGGTCCAGCCGGTGGTCGAACCGGACTTGCACGCCGACGCGCCGTTGGCCGCCGAGGTCGAGCCGGTCACGCGGGTGTTGTTGTTGATCAGGCCACGCGGGATCCAGTTCGAGTTGACGTTGGCCCGCGCGTAGTCGCTACCCGGGAAACGCCAGGTACCGAACGAGCCCATCGCGACCTGGTTGTACCCGGCGAGCGAGCCTCCGCCCGCCGCACAGTGCCCGGCGGTGAGGAAGCCGCCGGTCACCGAGAAGCCGACCGAGCAACGGCTACGGCCGCCGATGTAGTACGCGTCACCGCCGCGGACGTCGTACTGCAGCTGCGGGATTTCCGCGGATTCGACGACGCTGACCGAGGTCTTGTCGACACCCGACTTGGTGAGATAGCCCTCCGCCGCGGAGACCTGACCCGGGGCGACGGTGATGGTGACGCGGTTGTTCGCGGTGTCGACGCCCCAGCTGGTCACGGACTTCGGGGCGGCGGACTCACCGGCGTTCAGTTTGTCCACAGTGGAATCGAGCTGCTTGGCGCTGAAGCGCACCAGCTTGGCGTCGGCACCACTGGCCTGCACCTGGCCGAGCTTGGCGGCGTCGGTGACACCGACGCTCAGCCGTCCGGTCGCGGCGTCGAAGGTCGCCCCGCCGAATCCGTCGCCCAGCGCGGCGGTGAGTGACTGCTCGAGACCGGCGACCGAGTTTTCGGTCGCCAGCCGCGAAACGGCCTGGTCATGGGTCAGTCCGAGGTCTCGCTGCATGGCAGGCAGCATCTCGGCGTTCAGCGGAGTGAACTCCGGCGCGGCCGAAGCGGGGATCGATCCCGCAACGAGCGCCCCGGCGGATGCCGCAGCGGCTACGGCGATTCCGAGGATCTTGTTGATCTTCATTCTGCTCCCTCGCGATCACGCACGGCACTTGTTGGCCGTACGACTGGCCTCCCCAACGGGTGACACTTCGCGAGTCGGACACTCGACACAAGCCGGGTTGAACGGGATAGGTATACCCATTCTTCGCCTCGGGGTTGCACCAGGGCGTGTCTGGTGGAGCCCTAGTCCACCTGGCCGCAGCCCGTTGCTCTTCCGCGTGGCGGACAGTTCTTAAGTAGGGTTTCCGACAACTACTTTCAGTCACCAATACCTATACCTGACCGAGTGAACCCGCCATAAACCGGGCAAAACCCCAAGATTTCGTACGGATGGTGATCTTTTCCCCAACAAACGCCTGCGAACCGGTGACGGAACGTCTCCGGACGGTGGACCGGACCACTCGCCGACGCCGTCGCAGACGGTTTACGACTGATCACCGACTGCCTAAGCTTCCCCGGCAAATAGGACGAGGCGGCCATGACGCCGCTCGGCCGCCGAGGAGCGCCATGATGTGGATGGCCAGCCAACGCCCGACATCGGTGTCGGTACGCACCAGCTCACCGACGCTTGTCGGACGGGAGACCGAACTGGGGACCATCGCCAAGGTGGTCGCCGAACGCCCTTCCGCCGTGTTCATCGGCGGTGAGGCCGGAATGGGCAAGACCAGACTGATCGCCGAGCTCCTGCGGCGACCGGAACTCGATGGCGCGCGGGTCCTTACCGGCACGTGCCAGCCGTTGCGCGAGCCGTTTCCCTACGGCCCGGTGCTCGAAGCGCTGCGCTCGATCGGCGACCAGCCGTTCACGAATCCGTTGAGCCCGGTGGCCGGTGTGCTGCGCCCGCTGCTGCCCGAAATCGCGGAACTCCTTCCCCCGCAACCGGAACCGCTCGCGGACCCGGCCGCCGAACGACACCGTCAGTTCCGCGCGGTGCGGGAGGTCCTCACCGCCTGCGGCCCCGCGATCCTCGTCGTTGACGACCTGCACTGGGCCGACGACGGCACCCGTGACCTGCTGCGGTTCGTCGTTTCGGCGATCCCCCCGGACCTCGCCGTGGTGGTGGCGTACCGGGAAGCCGGCGGCGCGCATAGCGGTCCGCTCGGCACGTCGTTCCGCCCGGCGGAGCATCTGCGCGCGGCACGGGTGTCGCTCGGCCCGCTCGACGTCGCGTCGATCCGGCAGCTCGCGACGAACGTGCTCTCGGTGCCGGTCAGCCACGAGTTCGCGGCGAAGCTGCATGAGAACACCGCCGGAATCCCGTTCGTGGCCGAGGAAACCGTGCGGGCACTGCGGGACGCGGCCGGTGCGCTGCCGGTCGGCGAGACGCTGTCGGACCGTGTCCTGGAAAGCCTCGAAGTACCCGTGCTGTTGCGGGAGGCGATGATCGAACGGCTGAGCTCACTGCCCGAGCCGTCGATCCGCCTCGCCAGAGCCGCCGCAGTACTCGGTGTTTCCGCCGAACCGCAGGTGATCGGCGCGCTGGCTGAGCTGGCGGACGACGACCTCAGGACCGCTCTTCTGTCCACTTTGGAGGGTGGAGTGCTCGGCGAGGTCGGGCATGATCGGTACGGTTTCCGGCATCCGTTGGCGTGCAAGGCCGTCTATGACACGGTCAGCGGACCCGAGCGCGCGATGCTGCACGGCCGCGCGCTCGCCGTCCTGGCCGAGGCCCAGTCGCCGCCGATGCTCCAGCTCGCCAAGCACGCGCGGGTCGCGGGCCGCATCGAGCAATGGCAGCACTACGCCGAAGCGGCCGCCGACCAGGCGATCGCGCACGGCGAGACGTCCGTGGCCATCGACGTCCTGCAGTCCGTGCTGACCGGCGGGACGCTGGCGGAAAAGGACGTCGCCCGGCTGGCGACGAAGCTCAGCCAGATCGCGCTGCGCGGGTTCCACCGGGATGTGATCGTCACCCTGGAACGGGTGCTGGAAGAACTGCCGCTCGGGCCGGCCGCCCGCGGCACGCTGCTGGTGCGAACCGTCGGACAGCTTTCGCGCGGCCGGGTCGAGGTCGAAAAGGCGATCGGCGAGCTCGTCGATCGGCCGGAACTGGCCGCCCGCGGGATCAACGTGCTCGCCATGCCGATCGACGGGCTGACCCCGCTGAGCTGGCACGAAGCCTGGATGCGGCGCGCCTCGGAGGTGTACGACCAGCTTGACGACCCCGAACTGCGCCTCGCGCTCGCCGCCGACAAGCTGTCCTCCCGCGCGCATATCGGCGACGGCACGGCGTGGGCCGATTTCGAGAACCTGCCCGACAGCACCACGACCGTCGCCGAACGCGTCCAGCTGGCGCGGCTGTGGTGCAACATGGCCGACGCGCAGTCCTGGGTCGGTCACCTCGGACGCGCGGATCGGCTGGTCACCGAAGGAATCCGACGGGCTGTCGACACCGGTGCGCTCTACGCGGCCGGGCTGGCGCAGGGCACGCGGCTGCGGCTGAACTGGGTCACCGGCAACTGGAGCGGACTCGTCGACGCCGGGGAAGCCTTGCGGGACAAGCACTCCGAGCTCGGGCCGATCGTCATGGAGTCTTCGCTGGTACTGGGCGCGCTGGCCGCCGTACGCGGTGAATTCGCCGCCGCCCAACGACATCTGGCCGCGACCAGTGTGCTCGCGCCGCAGCACGGCCCGATTCCCGTGGTGCTGGCGGCGGCGGGCGTGCTGATCCGGGTCCGGATGGCGACCGGTGACGCCGTCGGCGCGTGCGAGCTCGCCGAAACCGCGATGACGGCCGCGCGGATCAAGGGTGTCTGGGTGTGGGCGGCGGATCTCGTGCCCGCGGCCGCGGAAACCTATACGCAGGCCGGACGCTGGGACGAAGCCGACGCCGTCGTCGAGGAGTTCGCCCGCGGCATCGACGGCCTGGACGCGCCCGTGGCCGACGCGGCGCTCGTGCTCGGCCGCGCGATCCTGCTCGCGGCCAGGGGCAAACACCAGGACGCGGCCGCGATGTTCGACGAAGCCAAGGCGCGGTACGCGGAACTGCCGATGCCCTATCCCGCGACGGGCGCGCTCGAACGCGCCGCGCTGTGCCGTCTCGCCGCCGGGGAACGGTCCGGCATCGCCGAACTCACCAGCGCGGCGGAGGCCTACGAACGACTCGGCGCGACCCGCGATGCCGGACGATGTCGGCACCAACTGCGGGAAAACGGCGCTTGGGCACCGTCACAGCGCGGCCGTCGCGGCTACGGCTCCGAACTCTCGCCGCGGGAACGCGAAGTCGCCAGGATGCTCGCCGAAGGCCGCACCAACCGCGAGATCGCCGACGGCCTCTTCCTCTCGCCCCGAACCGTCGAACAGCACGTCGCCAAGGTCCTGCGCAAGCTCGGCGTCCGCTCCCGCACCGAAATCGCCCGCCACCTGACCCCCGCAGCCACCATCCCCTAGCTCACCGCGGTAATACTGACGACTTTGTTCCGCCCGGTGTTTTTGGCTTGGTACAGCGCGGTATCCGCCGCGTACAGCAGCCGCTCCAGCACCGTGCCCGCGTCGGGATAGAGCGCCGCCCCGATCGACGCCGAAAGCCCGCGGACCGCGGTGACCCCGTCGCGCGCGACGACGTCGACCTCCAGCCGCGCGATGGCCTGCCGGATCCGTTCGGCGATGACCAGCACCTCGCGCTCGTCGACGCCGAGCAGCAGCACCACGAACTCCTCGCCGCCGAACCGGCCGACGGCGTCGTACTCACGGACCTCGCCGGTGATCGCGGTGGCCACCGCCTTCAGCACGACGTCACCCGCGAGATGGCCGTAGACGTCGTTGACCCCTTTGAAATGGTCGAGGTCGAGCATCAGCAGCCCGAACCCGGTCCGGTCCCGCGCCGCCGACGTGAGCGCGCGCTCGGTCTGGTCGTGCCACGCGCCCACGTTGAGCACACCCGTCTTCACATCGATGCGCGCCGCGATCTCCAGCTGCCGGACGAGCACGCCCCGATGCAAGGTGAGCAACGGAAACAACAGGAACGGGACGAGCACGGGAACGTAGGTCACGCCGAGCGCGGTGCACACGCCGAGCACGAGCGTGGCGCCTTCCAGCGCGTTGCCCTCGCGGCCGCCGACCAGCCTGCGGATCGACAGCCGACCGGCGTGCAGGTACACCGCCAACGCCACGAGCAGCACGTTCACCAGGGTGAACACCAACGCCGTCTCGACGATCATGAGCGAACCGCGGACGCCGGCGCGCACCGCCGCCTCGATCCCGCCCGGCCCGATGACCGCCGACCCCGCGAAGCAGGCCAGCACGATCGCCGAGCCGCCGTACGCGATCCGGTAGGTCGGCCTGCCGGGCAGCGTCCGCCACACCCGGATCCACAGGTGCAGGTACACCGCGATGGCGAGCGACGCGGCGAGACTGGCCGGCAGCAGCAGGACACCGGCGAAGGTCCACACGGTGGCGAGGTTGATATGCGGAGCTTTCGCGCACGCGCAGCGGATGCGCTCGACGGTGCGCGAAAGCTCGGCTTGGAGCACCGCCACCACGAGCAGGCCCGCGAACTGGGCGAGCTCGGTCGCGGTGACGGTCGACGTGATCCAGGCGAACGCTGTCAAAGCCAAGGCGAGCGTCTCCAGTCCGGCGAAGGCCGGGAGGACAACGCGTGGTGCCGACAGAATCATGGTGACTCCCCCTTCTCCATGACCCGCCTAAGGGTATCCAGTCAACCACCCAGAGTGGCATGATCGGTCACCCGCCACACAGATGGACGAACAAGTCAACCCGAAAGGTCAGCCGGACGGCCCTTCACCCCACCCAGACCATTCTCGGAGAACCGGAGCGTCGCGCCGCCCTGCCCGGCCACGATCCAGTGAGATCAGTCGGTCGGCACCTTCGCGGCGTCCACGAACTGGGTCGTGTACGTCTTCGAAAGATCGATCTTGTCCTTGCGCGGCTTGACGTTGCTCGACGACTCACCCAGCACGTTCAGCACGTTCTGCGCCCCGGCCGGGTCCATCTTGCCGTCGCTGGTGAACATCGGCAGGCTGTCCTTCAACGACTTGACGTAGAGCGCGTTGTCCCCGCCGGCGAACGACGGCGGCATCTTCGCCGCGACCTCTTCGGCACTGTGCTTGTCAAGCCACTGCAGTGTTTCGACGAAGGCGTTGGCCAGCTTCTGCACGACCTCCGGGTAGCGCTGCACGATCTCGCAGCCCATGTACAGCGAGCTCGCCGGGTACAGCCCGCCGAGTGCGGCGCGGGTGCCCTCCTCAGTGCGCATGTCGTAGAGGATCTTGGCCTTGCCGGTGTTCGTCAGCTGCGCGATGGTCGGGTCGGTGGTCATCCCGGCGTCGATCGAACCCTGGTCGAGCCCGGAGATGAACGTCTGCCCTGCACCGACTTTGACCGGTGTGTACTGCTTCGAGCTGACACCACCGCGGCTCGCGAGCGCCTTGGTCAGGAAGTCGGTGGACGAGCCGAGCGAGGTGACGCCCAGGTTGCGGCCCTTGAAGTCCGCGCCACTACGAATTTCGCCCGCCTTGGCCGTCGACACCATTTCGGCTTCCCCTGGCACGTTCGCGAACTGCACCACGCTGGTGATGCACTGTTCCTTCGCCTGCAGGTCGATGGTGTGGTCGTAGAACCCGACCACCGCCTGCACTTCACCGGCCAGCAGCGAAGTCTCCGCGTTGGCCCCGGAGGGCTGGTCGAACAGTTCGACGTCGAGCCCCTGCCGCTGGTAGGCACCTAGCTGCTGGGCCAATTGCCCCGGCAGGTAGATCACCTTCGACAGGCCGCCGATCATGATCTTGATATGCGGGCTGCCCGACGCGCCGAAGTCGACCGTCCGCGAATCGCGGCAGGCGACCGTTCCGGTCAAGGTCAGCAGGAGCGCAACCGCGATCCCGGCTGTCTTCTTGAGTTTCATGGCGGCCCTCAGATCCCGCTCGCGGCGGAACTCGCTGACGGCGGACGCCACTTCAGCAGTTTGTTCTCCAACCCGCCGATGCCCCACTCCGCGAACAACGCGACGATGGTGATGATCAGCATCCCGGCGTAAACCCCGGCGGTGTCAAAGGTTCCCTGGGCGTTCGCGATGAGGAACCCGAGCCCGGCCTTCGCGCCGGTGTACTCACCGACCACCGCGCCGATCAACGCGAAACCGAACGCGACGTGCAGCGACGAGAGAATCCAGGAAGTCGCGCTGGGCAACACGATCGACTTGAGCACCTGCCAACGGCTCGCGCCGAGGATGCGGGCGTTGTCGATCAGGTTGCGGTCGACCTCCCTGGCACCGGTGAAGGCGTTGAAGAACACCGCGAAGAACACGAGCACGACCACGGTCGCGACCTTCGACGACAGGCCGAGGCCGAACCAGATGACGAACAACGCGGCCAGCACGATGCGCGGCAAGGCGTTGGCGGCCTTGATGAACGGCGCGAGCACGTCCGCGAGGTACGCGCTGCGGCCGAGGATCACGCCGAGGACAACACCGGCCACCGCGCCGATCGCGAACCCGAGCACCGCTTCCTCGACGGTGATCAGGACCTGGTACCAGATCGAGCCGAAGTCGGTGCCGTCGGAGAACCATTCGACGAGCCGCTGCCAGATACGCGACGGCTTCGAGTAGAAGAACGGGTCGATCCAGTAGGTGGCGGTGATTTCCCAGCTACCCAGCCAGGCGACCAGAATGCCGACGCGCAGCAGCCAGATGTTCCGGCGCCGCTTCGACTGATGTTTGCGCTGGCGGGCCAGGATGTCCTGCTCGCTCTCGAACACGGGAACGGTCACGGGTGCCTGGATGGTTTCATGCGACATTGCTGGCACCCTTCTCGCGAGCCTTGTCGACCTCGCTGCGCAGTGACTCCCAGACTTCCCGGTAGATCAGGCGGAATTCCTCGGTCAGGCGGAGATCCTCGACTGCACGCGGACGCTCCAGCGGGATCTCGAAGACGTCCTTGACCGTCGCGGGGCTGGACGTCAGCACGACGACCTTGTCGGCGAGCGCGATGGCTTCGTCGAGGTCGTGCGTCACGAAGATGACCGCGGCACCGGAACCGGACCACAGGCGCAGCAGCTCGTCCTGCATCAACGCGCGGGTCTGCACGTCGAGCGCGGAGAACGGCTCGTCCATCAGCAGGATCTTGGGGTTCGTGACCAGTGTCTGCGCCAGCGCGACCCGCTTGCGCATCCCGCCGGACAGCTGATGCGGGTAGTACTTCTCGAAGCCGCCGAGGCCAACGCGCTGAATCCAGTCGATGGCCTGCGCCCGGGATTCAGCCTTGTCGACGCCGCGGAACCGCGGGCCGGACGCGACGTTGTCCAGCACCGAACGCCATGGCATCACCGCGTCGGTCTGGAACATGTAGCCGACACCATCAGGAATGGACCGCACGTCCTCGCCGTTCACCACCACCCGGCCGGCCGAAGCGGGCTGCAGGCCGGAAACCAGAGACAGGGTCGTTGACTTGCCGCAACCGGTGGGGCCGACGACCGCGACGAACTCGCCCGGCTGGACGGTCATGCTCAGGTCGCGGACTGCGGTGTGTACCGACCCGCTGCCGCTGGGGAAACGCTTGGTGGCTCCGATGAGCTCGATAAGTGGTGGGGCCATCGTGGCCGACTCCTTTGTCTGGCTGTGCTGCCGATCACAGGCACGTTAGGTTCGGCGAGAAGCAGGGTGAAGCTTGTCCGCGTTCTGCGTGCGCACTGCGCGTTCTCCGCGTTTTGCTCGTTTAGCACAACGGGCTGACCTGGGAGTACGGTCAGCGCCATGGCGGAGAAAGGGCTCTTCCGTGGGATGCGGTTCAGCCGTCAGGTCCTGCTGCTGCAGATCGGCGTGGTCGTACTGGTGCTCGGGCTCGGCGTCGCGCTGGTGACCTGGCTGCTCCAACGCACGCTCACCGACCAGTACGGGCAGCGGTCACTGGCCATCGCCCGTTCGGTCGCCGTCGACCCGGTGGTCATCGCCGAAGCCGCCGCGAAGCATCCCGGCGGGGAGCTCCAACGCCGCGCGCTCGACATCACGCAGCGGACCGACGCGTTGTTCGTGGTGATCACCGACGACCAGGGCATCCGGCTCGCCCATCCGGACGCCGACCAAATCGGCAAGAAGGTCAGCACCCCGGCGGAAGAGGTGCTCGCGGGCCACGACGTGATCAGCGCGGTCGAGGCAGGCACCCGCGGCCCGTCCGTCCGCAGCAAGACGCCGATCAGGGCCGCGGACAACCGGGTCCTCGGCGAAGTGAGTGTCGGCTACGACATCACCGAACCGGCCGCGGATCTCAAGCGGTTGTTGCTGATCACCGGCGGTTTCGCGGTCGGCGCGCTGCTGCTCGGCGCCGGGGCGTCCGCGTTGCTCAACCGCCGGCTGCGCCGCGTCACGCACGGCCTGGAACCCCATGAGCTGACCGAACTGCTCTACGAACGCGAGGCCGTGCTGCACGGAATCGGCGAAGGGGTGCTCGCCGTGGACTCCGCGAACCGCGTCTCGGTCCGCAATGACGAAGCCGAACGCCTGCTGGACACAGAGCTTCCGGTCGGCGCCCCACTGTCCGAATTGG
>Ga0193717_1000637_pt1 | contig 22557 bp, 20 predicted proteins | sample U2c2metaG_FD_145900 | JGI IMG/M metagenome (GOLD analysis project Ga0193717, IMG submission 145900) | Soil microbial communities from a riparian zone of the East river system, Colorado, United States - U2c2 | ecosystem: Environmental > Terrestrial > Soil > Riparian zone | place: USA: East River...
TAGAGAGTCCACAGCTCGTCGGTCATGGAGCTATCTTGACAGTGTCAGATGACAGTGTCAAGCTGTCAGCCCCAGCCGAGCTCGTGCAGCCGCTCGTCGTCTATCCCGAAATGGTGGGCAATCTCGTGAACGACAGTGATCGCGACCTCCTCGACGACGTCCTGCTCGTCACGGCAGATGTCGAGGATGGCCTCGCGGTAGATGGTGATACGGTCCGGCAGCACGCCGCCGTACTGCGACGTGCGCTCGGTCAGCGCGACACCGTGGTAGAGCCCGAGCAGCGTGGGGTTCTCGCGGTCGCGGTCCTCGACCAGGACGACGACGTTGTCCATCGCCGTCGCGAACTCCTTCGGGATGAGGTCCAGCGCGTCGCCGACCAGCTCCTCGAACCGGTCGCGCGTCATCGCGAACGCCACGTCAGCCGCCGGACTTCGGCGCACCGGACGTGGTGGTCGCGGGCTGGGCCCGGACGCTGCCGGTCACCGGCCGCAGCGAACCATCCGTCTCGAGTGCGCCCACCTTGCAGTTCACCTTGCGTGAGCCGGCCGCCCAGCTCTCGGCCTTCAACGTGTCGGAGTAGAGCGACAGTGTCAGCGCGGCCAGATCCTTGTTGCCCGTGTACTTCGCCGCCACCGGCGGGCAGAGGTCCACGGTCTTCTCCAGTTGCTGTGCGTCGGTCGGGTACCCGTTCGGGAAGGCCGCCGCCAGGTCGACGTTGCCGACCACCTCGTACGAGTGCTTCGTCGCGCAGTCGACCGGGTCGCCGACCTCCTTGTTGTTCACCAGACCGAAGCAGGTCCCCAGGTCGTGCACGTTGGACTGGTCCTGCTTGGCGGCGGTGCCGGTCGTCGACAGCAGTCGCTTGCCGGACGGCGTCACCCGTTGCACGCCGCACCGCAGCTTGCGGTCGCCGTCACGCCACTGGTCCGCGGTGGGCTTCAACGCGCCCACCGTGTACTTGCCGAACGGGTCGAGCGTGCCGCCGAGGTACGTCGCGCCGACCTCGGTGCACTTCTCGGTCACGATCTGCTGCCAGCCCTTCTCGTCCGGGGTCGGCGCGTTGGCGCCGTAGTCGCCGCCGATCTCGACGTTGCTGGTCACCTCGAAGGTGTGCGGCTGCTCGCACGGCACGCGGCGCATGTTCTGCGGCGCGTCGTTCGGCCAGTCGAGGCAGGTGCCGCTCGGCGAGTCGAACGCCGCGGCGGCCTCCTCGGCGGCAGTGTCCGCGGCTCCCTTCACCGACACCGGCCAGGAGAACAGCATGCTCATGCTGAGCACAGCGAGGGCGCCGATGAAGGCACCAGCCATCACCAGCCGAGTTCTGAGCGTGCTCCCTCGGGAGCCCGACGATCCGACGCGTCCAGACATCGCGTCCATGATGCCAGCGTTACGCACGGTGGTAGGGGTCGAATCGCGTTGTCGCCGGATTCGGTTGTGCGGATACCCTCCGAGCTGTGATCGACCTGAGGACTCTACGTGAGAATCCCGAGGCCGTACGGGCCTCCCAGCTCGCCCGCGGCGAGGACCCGACGCTGGTCGACGCGCTGCTGTCCGCCGACGAGCGCCGCCGTTCCGCGGTCGCCGCCGCCGACACGCTGCGTGCCGAGCAGAAACAGCTTGGCAAGCAGGTCGGGCGTGCTCGCGGCGAGGAGCGGGACGCGCTGCTGGCGAGGGGCAAAGAGCTGGCCGCCGACGTGCGGGCCGCCGAGGCCGTCCAGGCCACGGCCGAGTCCGAGCTCGCCGAGCTGCACGCCGTCGTGTCCAACGTCGTCCACCCGGCGGCGCCCGCCGGCGGCGAGGACGACTACGTGGTGCTCAAGGAGGTGGGCACGCCGCCGTCGTTCGACTTCGAACCGCTCGACCATCTCGACCTCGGGGTGCGCCTCGGCGCGCTGGACATGGAGCGTGGCGCGAAGGTGTCCGGCTCCCGGTTCTACTTCCTGACCGGGATCGGGGCGCAGCTACAGCTCGCGCTGCTGAACCTCGCCGCAGCGCAGGCGACCGCGAACGGCTTCACGCTGATGATCCCGCCGGTGCTGGTGCGGCCGGAGATCATGGCCGGCACGGGCTTCCTCGGCGCGCACTCGAGTGAGGTGTACCGCCTTGCCGACGACGACCTCTACCTGGTCGGGACGGCCGAGGTGCCGCTCGCCGGCTACCACGCCGACGAGATCCTCGACCTGTCCGCTGGGCCGCGCCGGTACGCGGGCTGGTCGTTGTGCTTCCGCCGCGAGGCCGGCACGTACGGCAAGGACACGCGCGGCATCATCCGCGTGCACCAGTTCGACAAGGTCGAGATGTTCGTCTGCTGCCGGCCGGAGGACGCCGAGGCCGAGCACGCCCGGCTGCTGGCGTGGGAGGAGGAGATGCTCGCCAAGATCGAGGTGCCGTACCGCGTCATCGATGTGGCGGGCGGCGACCTCGGCGCCAGCGCGGCGCGGAAGTTCGACTGCGAGGCGTGGGTGCCGACGCAGGGCCGCTACCGGGAACTGACGTCGACGTCGAACTGCACGACGTTCCAGGCACGGCGGCTCTCGGTGCGGTACCGGGACGAGAACAACCGTCCCCAGGTGGCGGCGACGTTGAACGGGACGTTGGCGACCACCCGATGGATCGTCGCGCTGCTGGAGAACCACCAGTTGGCGGACGGGTCGGTCCGGGTGCCGGAGGCGTTGCGGCCCTTCCTGGGCCGCGACGTGCTGACGCCGGCGTAGCTACTTGGTCTGGTCGGCCACGTACTTCGCGATCTCCAGCGCGCACGTGGCGCCGGGCGACGGGGCGTTGAGCACGTGCACCTGGTTCGGGGCGGACTCGATGATGAAGTCCTGAACCAGCGTGCCGTCCCGCAGCAACGCCTGCGCACGCACGCCGGCCCCGGCCCGCACCAGGTCCTCCTTGCCGACCGCCGGCACCAGGCGCGCCAGGCTGCGCGCGAACCGCCGCTTCGACAGCGACCGCACCACCTCGTCGACCGCCGTGCGCGGGTACTTGCGCGCCAGCTTCCAGATACCGGGGAACCGCGCGACCTCCGCCAGATCCCCGAAGGACAGGTCGCGCCAGCGGTAACCCTCGCGGCGCAGCGCCAACACCGCGTTCGGGCCGGCGTGGACGCTGCCGTCGAGCATGCGGGTCAGGTGCACGCCGAGGAACGGCAACGTCGCGTCCGGCACCGGGTACACGAGACCGCGAACGAGATGGGCCGACTCGGGGCGGAGCGTGAAGTACTCGCCGCGGAACGGGACGATCGTCGCTTTCGGGGTCAGACCGGCCAGGCGGGCGACCCGGTCGGAGTGAAGTCCGGCACAGTTCACCAGCACGTCGGCCCGGATGACCTCCTTGCCGGTGGCGATCTCCACACCACCGGCACTGCCGGCGCGAATGGCCAGGGCGGGCGTGGAAAGCCGCAGGTCAGCGCCGGCTTCGGTCAAGAGTCCGGCGAGTGCCGTGCAGACGCCGTTGAAGTCGATGATGCCCGTGGTCTCGACACGCAGCGCCGCGACGCACGCGACCTCCGGCTCGTACTCGTGCGCCTCCGCGGGCTCGATCAGCTTGGCCGGCACACCGTTCGCCTCGGCCCGCTCGGCCAGCGCGTGCAGGCCCGGCAGATCGTCCTCGCCGGTGGCCACCACCAGCTTGCCGCACACGTCGAACGGCACCCCGTGCTGACGGGCGAACTCGACCATGGACCTGTTGCCCGCCACCGACATCCGCGCCTTGAACGACCCCGGCGCGTAGTACAGCCCGGCGTGCACGACGTTCGAGTTGTGCCCCGTCTGGTGGCCGGCCCAGTGGTCCTCCTTCTCGAGGAGAGTCACCCGGTCACCCCGCGCGGTCAGCTCCCGCGCGGTCGCCAGTCCGAGGATGCCGCCACCGATCACCACAACATGTCGCACGATGCAAGAGGGTACGGCCCGTCCGAAACGGAGTCGTAACGAGAGCTACACTCGGCGCGCCAAATCCTGGGAGAGGTATGTCCGAGAGTATTGCGCTGGGCCAGCCCACCGTCGGCGAAGAAGAGCTCGCCGCCGTTGCGGAGGTCTTCCGATCCGGTTGGCTCTCCGGGGCCGGCCCGACCTGCAAGAAGTTCGAGGAACGCTTCGCCGACGTCGCAGGCGTCGAGCACGTCCTCGCCACCAACAACTGCGGCGCCTCGCTGCACCTGGCGCTCACCGTCCTCGGGGTCGGCCCCGGCGACGAGGTGATCGTCGGCGACTACACGTTCCCCGCCACCGGGCACTCGGTGATGTGGACCGGCGCGAAGCCCGTGTTCGCCGACATCCGGCCTGACATCTGGAGCGTCGACCCGGCCGCCGTCGAGGCCGCGATCACGCCGAAGACCGTGGGCATCCTCGCCGTCGACGTGTTCGGCCAGCCGGCCGACTACGACGAGCTGCGTGCGATCGCCGACAAGCACGGCCTGTTCGTCATCGAGGACGGCGCCTGCTCGGCCGGCGCGAGCTACCGCGGCAGGCCCGCCGGCGGTCTCGCCGACCTGGCGACGTTCAGCTTCCACGGCCGCAAGGGCATCACCGCGGGCGAGGGTGGCGCGCTGACCACCAACAACGCCGAGTACGCGGCGACCGCGCGCAAGCTGCACACCTACGGCATCGAGCCCGCGCTCAACCGCCAGAACGCGACCGACCTGCCGATCCCGTCGTTCGACGTGGCCGGCTACAACTACCGGATGTCGGACGTCATGGCCGGCATCATGCTGGCCCAGCTAGACCGGCTGCCGGACCTGGTCGCCGCCCGCGCGCGCGTCGCCAAGTCCTACGAGTCGCTGCTCGGCAACCTCGACGGCGTCACGCTGCCGGTCGCGCTGGACGACCGGGTGCACCCGTGGCAGTCCTACGTGGTCACGCTCGACACCGGCATCGACCGGGGCGCGGTCGCGAACGGCCTGCGCGCACAGGGCGTGCAGTGCAACTTCGGCACCTACGCCTCGCACGTGCAGCCGGTCTACGCGAGCGAGTCGTCCTGCCCGGTGTCCGCGGACCTGTTCACGCGGCACCTCGCGATCCCGATGCACGCCAACCTGACCGACGCGCAGGTCGAGCGGGTCGCCGACACGCTGCGCACCGTCCTCACCGAAGTTCGCTGAACAAAACCCTTAGGGAGCAAGCAAGACATGTCCGCATCGCGCACTGTTCTGGTCACCGGCGGCGCCGGCTTCATCGGCATGCACGTGGTGCCCATGCTGCTCGAGCAGGGCTACCAGGTCCGCATCCTCGACAACATGTTCCGCGGCGACCGTGACGAGGTCAACAAGTTGGTGGCCGGCGGCAACGTCGAGCTGATCGACCAGGACGTCCGTTACGGCGGCTCGGTCCACACCGCGATGAAGGGCTGCGAGAGCGTCATCCACCTCGCCGCCGTCTCCATCAACAAGAGCGTCGCGGACCCGCACGAGTCGGTCGACATCAACATGGTCGGCAACCACAACGTGTTCAACGCGGCCGCCGAGCACGGCGTGCGCCGGCTCGTGTTCGCCTCCTCCGCCTCGGTGTACGGCGACCCGAAGAAGCTGCCGATGCACGAGGACGACCCGCTCGACCCGCTGACCCCGTACTGCATCAGCAAGCGGACCGGCGAGGACCTGCTGGGCTTCTACCAGCGCACCAAGGGCCTGTCCTGGGTCGCGCTGCGCTTCTTCAACGTCTACGGCCCCGGCCAGAAGACCACCGCGTACTACACCTCGGTGATCAACCACTTCGTGAACCGGCTGCGCAACGGCCAGGCGCCGGTGATCGACGGCAAGGGCGAGCAGTCCATGGACTTCATCCACGTCGTCGACATCGCCCGCAGTGTGGTCGCGGCGCTGAACTCGGAGCGGGACAACGTGCCGGTGAACATCGGCACCGGCATCGACACCTCGATCGCGACGCTGGCGAAGATCCTGATCGACGCCGTCGGCGCGGACGTGGAGCCGCAGTTCAACCCGCGCGACGTCATGGTGTCCCGCCGGGCCGCGGACATCACGCGTGCCAAGGAGGTTCTCGGCTGGGAGCCGACGATCCCCGTCGAGCAGGGCATGGCAGAGCTGGTCCGCGACACGCCGTGAGCGAGCTTGCGAGCGAACCAGTGTCACAGGGCGACCGTGAGCGGCTCTCCGGAGCCTGCGAGGGGGAGTCGTGAGCGAGCTTGCGAGCGAACCAGTGTCACAGGGCGACCGCGAGCGGCCGTACCGAGCCTGCGAGGGACGGTCGTGACCGGTCTGCCGGAGAACCCGTACAACCCGAACGCCTGGATCATCGGTGAGCCGGAGATCGGTGCGGGCACCTGGATCGGTGCCTTCGCCGTGGTCGACGGGTCCGGTGGGCTGCGCATCGGCACGGGCGTGGACATCAGCTGTGGCGTGCAGATCTACACGCACAACACGACGCGGCGGTGTGTGTCCGGGCGCAGCTTCCCGGACATCGAGCGCGCGCCGGTCACCATCGGCGACCGGGTGTTCCTCGGCGCCAACGCGGTGGTGCTCATGGGTGTCACGATCGGCGACGAGGCGGTCATCGGCGCGGGCGCGGTCGTCACGAAGGACGTGCCGGCGCGCACGATCGTCGCCGGCGTGCCCGCCCGCCCGTCCGGCACGGTGGAGATCAGTGCCGACGGTTCGAAGGTGGCGCTGGCGTACTCGAAGCAATAACTGAAGAACACGACGACAAGGCCCGGACGCACCGCGCGTCCGGGCCTTGCGCCATTCGGACCAACTTCGAAACTCGTTGGCAACCGCCGGGGGGTGCCGTCGGTCTCTAGTGCGTTGGCTCCCACTGAAGCGGAGCCAAGTAGCAACTGGGGAGAAAGTCCATGCGTAGCAAGGGAAAGCTCGTGCTCGCGGCATTGGTCGCCGCGGGCGCACTGGCTGGTTTCAGCTCGACGGCGGCCACCGCGGCGCCGGCCGAGCGGGCGTCGGGGGACGCCGCGAAGCCGGTCGTGCACATCGCGCCGACGGCGGCGCACAACCGTGCCGCCGGCACCGGTGGGGTCGGCGGCGACTTCACGGGTGACGGCAGACCGGACGTCCTGGCAAGGGACGCCACCTACGGCTCGCTGTACGTGTATCAGAACAGTGGCAGCTTCAGTGGCACCGGGACGTACTCGACGGTCCACCTCATCAACACCGGCTGGTCCTACATGAAGTGGATCGGCTCGGCGGACCTGAACGGCGACGGGTTCGCCGACGTGGTGTCCATCGACGGCTCCGGCGAGATGCGGGTCGCCGTGAACGACGAGGCAAGGGCGCCCGCGCTCCTGTCGAACCAGTGGCTCGGCAGCGGCTGGTACATCAACGACCTGGTGACCGTCGTCGACTACAACGGTGACGGCTACGACGACCTGCTCGCGCGCCGCGCCGGCACCACCAGCTTCTACGTGTACTACAACAACGGTGGCGTCACCGGCACGACGACGTTCGCCGCGCCGCAGCTCGCGGTGTCGGGTCTGTTCGCCGACTACATCTCGGTCGCCGACATCACCGCGGACGGTACGCAGGACCTGATCTTCCGGCAGAACGGGTCGCTGTACGCGTACGAGTTCGGTGGCGACGTCACCCTGCTCGGCACCGGCTGGAACACGGTCGACCAGATCTCGCTGGCCGACGTGAACGGTGACAACCACCCGGACGTCATCGCCAGGAAGCTGTCGAACGGCGCCCTGCAGGTCTACGCGCACACCGGCCACTGGAACCCGGCCAACAACGTGTCGTACGTGCTGAGCGCGCCGGTCGTGGTCGGCTACAACTGGTTCATCCACAACATCATCACCTGATCCACCGAAACACAGGGGCCCGGACGCGGAAACTCGCGTTCGGGCCTTTTCGGTGAAGGCAACCGGTGGCGGCCGGCACGCGTGTACGGCGCGATGGACCACACGGAGAGTGGGTCCTCCGACTGGGGAGAACACATGCGTGTCAAGGGAACTCTGTTGCTCGCGGCCGTTGTCGCCGCGGGCGCGGTGACCGGGTTCGGTACCACCGCCACGGCGGAGCCGGCCGCGCCGGACCAGCCGATCGTCCACATCGCACCCAAGGTGGCCAAGACGAAAGCCGCGGGCAGCGGCGCGGCCGGCCGGGACTTCACCGGCGACCACCGGCCGGACATCATCGCAAGGTCCGCGTCCACCGGCGGGCTCTTCCTGTACCCCCACAGCGGAAACTACAACGGCACGAGCACGTACTCGGCGGCCCGCCTGCTCGACTCGAGCTGGGGGTCGATGACGTGGATCGGCGCGGCGGACCTGTCGGGCGACGGACTCGCCGACGTGGTCTCCATCGACGACGTGGGCGTCATGCGGGTGGCCGTGAACGTGGGCGGGACGCGGCTGGCACCCAACCGGGTCATCAACTACGGCTGGGACATCAACGACCTGGTGATCGTCACCGACTACAACGGCGACGGCTACGACGACCTGATGGGCCGTCCTGGCCGCTACCAGGACTTCAACATCTACTACAACAACGGTGGCGTCACCCCCACGACGACGTTCGCCGCGCCGCAGGTCGCGATCTCGGGCATCGGGCCGGTAACCGCGCTGTTCGGTGACTTCACCAGGGACGGCGTGCCCGACATGCTCTACACGGTCGAGTCGGGCAACATGTATGTCTACGACCTGGTCGGCAACAGAGCCGTGCTGGCCAACCGGGGTTGGTACGCCATGGACCAGCTCTCCGCGACCGACGTGAACGGCGATGGGGCGCCCGACCTGTTGTCGCGGGACAACTACACCGGAGACCTTTACGCCTCAACCCACTCCGGTTCGTTCGACCTGGACTCGAACGGTTGGGCGACGAGCATGCTGCGGGACAAGGTGGTCGTCGGCACCGGCTGGTTCATGCATAACCTCATCACCTGAGTACGCGATGTGCGCCCACTGTGCGGCGCGCGCAACGTAATGTGGGTCACAGGCGTCTATACCTACAGACGCCGTGTCAACTGGGGAGTAGTCCATGTCCTTCAAGAAGGTCGCGTTCGCCGCGTGTGTCGTGGTCGGGCTCGTCGTAGCGCTGGGTTCACGGGGCTCGTCGACCGCCACCCGGACCGCGAGACCGGGCTCGCCGAGACGCCGCCCCTGACTTGTCCCCCAGAGCACGGCCCGGACGCGACAGGCGTCCGGGCCGTGCGTCCTTTCGGGCCAGTGAATAGCTGGCATTCGGCGTAACTTTGTCAAACGGTGAACCTCTCTGTGTAGCGACACAGAAAGGTAGGACACAGGGGCGAACTATCGTGTCCACGATTGAGGATGTTTCTGCGATTTCTCCGCACGTGGACTGCTGACAGCACCCTGCAACTCTCGTGAGGAGAACAGTTCATGCAGCTCAGAGGGGAACGTGCGGCACGCGTTCGTAGCGTTCTGCGCGCTCTGCTGGTCACCGGCACCAGCGCGGCAGCCGCGGTCACCGCGGTCGCACTGGCTCCGGCGGCCGCCGCCGAGGCACCGGCCCCGGCGGCAGGCGTGGTTGCCCGGGAGGGGCACCTCACGCCGGCGGCGAAGGTCAGCACGAGGTCGAGCAGCGGCGGGGCCCGCTCCGGCGACTTCACCGGCGACGGCATCGCCGACCTCCTCGCCCGCGACGCGAACAACGGCCAGCTCAAGGTCTACCCGCACGCCGGCACCTACAGCGGCACGGCCACCTACCGGCCGTCCGTCACCGTCAACTTCGGTTGGGGCGGCATTCGCTGGATCGGCCAGGGCGACCTGAACGGCGACCACCTCGCCGACGTGGTCTACGTCGACGCGGGCGGCAACATGCGGGTCGCGGCGCACAGCGGTTCGTTCGCCGGCACCGGCACTCTGCAGGGTGGCGTCTTCATCGGCTCCGGCTGGACGATCAACGACCTGATCTTCACGTACGACTTCGACGGCAACGGTCTCGACGACGTCCTCGCCCGTCGCGCCGGCACCGGTGACACGTACGTCTACTTCAACGACAACGGCCTCAACGGCACCACGACGCTCCAGGCGCCGCTGCTGCTGCTGTCCGGCCCGGCGGGCATCGACGTCGAGCAGTCGATGGGCGACTTCACCGGCGACGGTGCGCCGGACCTGCTGTTCGTGCAGAACAACGGCGTCATGGGCCTCTTCGACTTCAAGGCCAACGGCGACATCGGCGAGACCTACTCGCTCGGCTACGGCTGGCAGGGCATCAACGCGATCACGCTGTCCGACGTGAACGTCGACGGCCGTCCGGACGTGCTCGGCCGCCGCGCGAGCGACTCGGCGCTGACGGCTTACACGCACACCGGCACCTGGGCGCCCGCCGCTGACCGCACGGCGTTCGGCACCCTGCGTGCGCCGGTCGTGATCGGCTACGGCTGGAACATCAACAACGTCATCGTCTAACCACTTTGCGTTACTGAGCACCAGTGAGACTAGGCCATTAGGTCTAGTCTCACTGGTGCATTAGGACCAACTTCCGTTCATCTTGAAACTCTCTGTGCTCGCGAACGGAAAAGGGGGACACAGGACGAACTTCTCGTATCGGTGACTGGGGACCAGCGCTTCTTCGTGGAGCACACCGGCACCTGTCTCGCCCTGCGCACATCCCATTCCGAACCTAGGAGAACGGTTCATGGAGCACAGTCGAGACCGCCTGCGCCGTGTGGCGCTGGCCGCCACCACCGCCGTCACGGCCGCCGCGGTAGCGGTGGCGTTCGCCCCGGCGGCGAGCGCCGCGCCGGCCGCGAAGGCCCCCACGGTCAAGCTCGCCGACCGCGAGACCCACCTCGTGCCGACCGCGGGGCGCGGGATCGGCACGAGGTCCGCGAGCGGGTCCCGGTCCGGGGACTTCACCACCGACCTCACCCCCGACATCCTCGCGAGGAACGCCAGCAACGGGCAGCTCAAGGTGTACCCGCACAGCGGCGCGTACTCCGGCACCGCGACGTTCCAGCCGGGCGTCACGATCAACTACGGCTGGGCCGGCATGCGCTGGATCGGCCAGGGCGACATGACCGGCGACGGGCGCAACGACGTCGTGTACATCGACCCGGGCGGCGTGATGCGGGTCGCCGCGCACAGTGGCGTCTGGGACGGCACGAACACGCTGCTGTCCGGCGCGGTCGTCGGCACCGGCTGGAACATCAACGACATGGTGTTCACCGACGACTGGGACGCGGACGGCTTCGACGACGTCCTCGCGCGCCGCGCCGGCACCGGCGACATCTACATGTACCGCAACTCGGGTCTCGGCGGTCTCTCGTCGTTCCAGGCGCCGCAGCTCGCGGTCTCCGGCCCGGCCGACGATGTCGTGCTGACCATGGGTGACTTCACCAACGACAGCAACACCGACCTGTTGTTCGTGCAGAGCAACGGGGTCATGGGCGTCCACAACTTCGTCACCGACGAGACGTGGGCGATCGGCTACGGCTGGCAGATCATCAACGCGGTCACCATCGCCGACGTCAACCTCGACGGCGTGATCGACGTGCTCGGCCGCCGTGCGTCGGACAACGCGCTCCTGTCCTACACCCACACCGGCACGTGGGCGCCGAACCCGAGCAACGGCACCGCGTACACGACGCTCAACGCGCCTGTCGTGATCGGCTACAACTGGCACATCAACAACGTCATCACCTGACCGACGTTCGTGTGGGTCGTGTGAGGGCTTGTGTGAGCGGCCGCCGGGTACAGGCCGCGAATACGCGAGCGGAGCGAGCCAATGTCACGGGTGGGCTGGGCTGAATGGCCCAGCCCACACGCAGTTGGCACGCAACTCCCGGCGATCGTGTAACTAACCGCACTCCGAAACGGAAAAGAAGGAACACAGGACGAACCGCTCGTTCGGCGACTGGGGGATCAGCGCCTCGGGCGGCGTCCTGCTCATTCACTCTGACCGAGGAGAACGGTTTCATGGAGCACAGACGAGACCGCCTGCGCCGCGCGGTGCTGGTGGCCACGGCCGCCGTCGCGGCGGCCGCGGTGGCGTTCGCACTCGCCCCCGTGGCGAACGCGGCGCCGGCCGCCAGGGCGCCCGTCGCCAAGCTTGCCGACCGCGAGGGGCACCTCAAGCCCGCGACCGGCGAGGTCAACACGAAGTCGGCGGGTGGCGGGGCCCACTCCGGGGACCTGACCACCGACTTCGTGGACGACATCCTCGCGAGGAACGCCGGCAACGGGCAGCTCAAGGTGTACCCGCACAGCGGCAACTACAACGGCACCGCGACGTTCCAGCCGGGCGTCACGATCAACTACGGCTGGGGCGGCATCCGCTGGATCGGCCAGGGCGACCTGACCGCCGACGGGTACCACGACGTCGTCTACATCGACGCGGGCGGCGTCCTGCGCCTCGCCAGGCACAGCGGGGTGTGGAACGGCACCGGCACGCTGCAGTCCAGCGAGGTCATCGGCCTCGGCTGGAACATCAACGACGTGGTGTTCACCGACGACTGGGACCTCGACGGCTACGACGACATCCTCGCGCGCCGCGCCGGCACCGGTGAGCTCTACCTGTACCGCAACACGGGCCTCGGCGGCCTCAGCTCGTTCGAGGCGCCGCTGCTCGCGGCCACCGGGCCTGTCGACGACGTCGAGCTGACCATGGGCGACTTCACCAGGGACGGCACCACGGACCTGCTGTGGGTGCAGAGCAACGGCGTGATGGGGGTGTACGACTTCATCACCGGCGACAACTGGGCGATCGGCTACGGCTGGGAGACCATCAACGCCATCACGCTCGCGGACGTCAACATCGACGGCGTAGTCGACATCCTCGGCCGGCGCAAGATCGACAACACGCTGGTGGCCTACACCAACGCCGGCTGGTCCCCGGACCCCAACACCGGCACCGCGTTCGCCACGCTGAACGCGCCGGTGCTGATGGGCTACAACTGGCACATCAACGACATCATCACCTGATCCGAACGCGAAAGCGCCGCCACCCGAACCTCTGGGTGGCGGCGCTTTCGCGTGTGTACGTCAGGCGGTGGTGGCGGCCAGCGCGCGCTGCGCGAGCACCTTCGCGACGACCCGGTGCGACGGCAGGATCGACTCCCGCTCCTCGGCAAGGTCGGCGGTGCCGTCCAGCAGGTCGGCGAACCGGTCGAGCTGGGTCGCCAGCGGCTCGCGCACCGACACCAGCTCCGGGATCTCGATGACCGACTGCTGTCGGTAGCCGCGGCCGTCCGGCGTGGCCGCCTCGGCGGACACGTGCCGGTAGATGGTCACGTCCCGACGCAGCAGGTCGATCTCGATGGACCGGTCGATCTCCGTGACGGTGAGCGAACGGACCTTGCGCTGCCCGACCCGGCTCGCCGACACGCTCGCGAGGCCGCCGTCCGGGAAGCCGAGCACGGTCTCGGCGATGTCCTCGGCGCCGGCGATCGACGACGGGTGGAACAGGCCGGTGCTCGCGGACACCTTCGTCGGCTCGACGCCGCCGAAACAGCGGATCGCCAGGTCCACGTCGTGCACCAGCAGGTCCCAGCCGACCCCGGTCTTGATCCGCGGCGCGTACGGCGAGTGCCGGACCGCCGCGACGTGCAGCGGGTTGTCCAGCAGCGCCAGCGCGGTCATCACGGCCGGGTTGTAGCGCTCCAGCAGGCCGCACATGAACGGCAGGCTCCTGGTGGCGGCCGTCGCGACGACCTCCTCGGTGGCCGTCAGGTCGTCGCACACCGGCTTCTCGACCAGCAGCGCGACGTCCTGGGACAGCACGTCCATGGCGAGCCGGTGGTGCGTCGGGGTGGCAGCGGCCAGCACGACGGCGTCCACGCCAGACAGCGACTCGAGCTCCGGCGTCCAGGTCGTGTCGAACCGCTCGGCGACGGCCTTGGCGTTCTCGCTCGGGTCGACGATCCGGACCAGCTCGACGCGGTCGGACTGGGACAGCACGCGGGCATGCAGCGTCCCCATGTTCCCGGCGCCGACGAGCACTATGCGGTGGCGTGTCGTCATGCGCCCAACACCTCTCGGATGGTCGTCACGATGGTGGCCAGCTCGGCCTCGGTCAGCTTCGGGTGCACCGGCAGCGACAGCGCCTGCGCGGCGACCCGCGTGGACACCGGCACGTCCGACGCGATCACGCCGGGGTGGTTCCGGTAGCAGTCGTAGTCGAAGACGACCTTCGGGTAGTAGATCCCGTTGCCGATGCCCCGCTCGGTGAGCTTGGCGGCCAGCTCGTCGCGGGTCAGCGCGGCGTCCTCGCCGACCAGCACCGTGTACTGGTGCCAGACGTGCGTGCGGCCCGGCAGCACCGACGGCACCCGAATGCCGGGGAGGTCGGCGAGCCCCTCGGACAGCACCGCTGCGTTGGCGCGGCGGCGCGCGGTGAGCGCGTCCAGCTTCTCGAGCTGCGGGATGCCGACCGCGGCGTGCAGGTCGGTCATCCGGTAGTTGTGGCCGGCCACCTCGTACTGGTAGCGCGCCCGCATGCCCTGGTTGCGCAGCACCCGCAGCCGGTCCGCCAGCGTGGCGTCCGCCGTGGTGATCACGCCGCCCTCGGCGGTGGTGACGTTCTTCGTCGCGTAGAGCGAGAAGCAGCCGAGGCCGTAGCTGCCGGCGGCGCGGTCGTCGTACCGCGCGCCGATCGACTGGGCCGCGTCCTCGACCATCGCGAGGCCATACTCGTCAGCGAGCGGCGCCAGCTTGCTCATGTCGGCCATCTGCCCGTACAGGTGCACGGGCATGAGCACCTTGGTACGCGGGCCGACGACGGACGCGACCGAGTCCGGGTCGACGCAGAAGTCGTCCTCGCGGATGTCGGCGAACCGGGCCGTGGCGCCGGCCTCCAGGATCGCGTTGAGAGTGGCCACGAACGTGAACGGGGACGTGACGACCTCGTCGCCCGGCTGGAGGTCGAGCACCTGCAGTGACGCGACCAGCGCGGTCGTGCCGCTGTTCACGGCGACCGCGTGCTCGACACCGGCGATCTCGGCGAAAGCGTCCTCGAACCGCTTGACCATCGGGCCCTGTGCGATGACGCCTGACTCGAGCACCTCGGTGACGAGGGGCAACGCGTCGCGGACGTCAACGACGGTGATGGGGATCATTAAGTATTCTTTCGTTTCGGTTGCGGCAAGATCGGCTGGCGCATAGCTGGTTACCGGCACCGGCGCAAGCGCACACGATACCGGTTCGTGATCGAGGTATTTCGCGCTGGTAACGTGCGCCCTCGTTGTGATGAAGAAGCCGGGCGGAGAGCCGATGACTGTCGAGACCGAGGTGCCGTCGGATTCCCCGGCGACACCGGCGAAACAACGTGCCGGCTGGAAGTCGCAGCTCATCGCGTGGGCGCGCCGCATCCTGCTGGTCGCCGTGGTCGGGGGCGCCGGCTACTACCTCGTCACCCGGTGGGACGAGGTCTGGCAGACCCTGTCCTCGGTGCCCTGGTACTCGGCCGTACTCAGCATGGTCGCGGTTGTGCTCGGAATCATGTCGAGCACGGCGGCGTGGCAGAACATCGTCGACGATCTCGGCAAGCCGATCGGCGCGGTGCGCGCGTCGCAGATCTTCCTGGTGAGCCAGCTCGGCAAGTACGTGCCCGGCGCGGTCTGGGCGTACGTGCTGCAGATGGAGCTCGGCAAGAAGGCGGGCCTTGCCCGCGCGCGGATGTTCGTCAGCTCGCTCGTCCAGGTCGGCGTCGCCGTGGTGGCCTCGCTGGTGATGGGCCTGCTCGCGCTGCCGGAGCTGCTCGACGAGTCGCCCGGCGCGGTGTGGCTGTACGCGATCCTGCCGTTCGGCCTGGTCTCCCTGCACCCGCGCGTGATGACGTGGGGCGTGAACCTGGTGCTGAAGACGCTGCGCAAGGCGCCGCTGGACCACCGCCTGCACTGGTCGACGATCATCAAGACGTTCGCGTTCACGATCGCCGGCTACACGCTGTTCGGTACGCACCTGTGGCTGCTGGCGACCGCGGACGGCACGCCGAAGCTGGATGTGCTGCTGCTGTGCGTCGGCGCGATCGCCATCGGGCTGACCGCCGGACTGTTCTTCTTCATCCTCCCGTCGGGCGCCGGGGTCCGGGACGTGCTGGTCGCGGTGGCGCTCGCGCCCGCGGTCGGTCCGGTCGCCGGCGCGGCCTTCGCGGTGGCGTCCCGTGCGATGTTCACGGTTGCCGATGTCGGTACTGCCGGAGTGGCGGCCTTGATCGCTAAGCTCCGTCCGCCGGCGGAGATCCAGCCCGGCGCCACTGCCGAAATCACTGAGAGCACTGACAAGGCCGAGTAGCCACGCGGCCCTGGGGAGAGGCCGCATGCGCGCGTCAGGTTTGGGTCGGGGTCTGTTCGTTTCCACGGTCGCGGGGCTCGCGGCCGCTCTGCTCACGGTCCCGGCGACCGCCGCGCCACCACCCGCGCCGGCGCCGACCCCCGTGCCGGTGCGGGCGAAGACGAACGTCACCCCGCTCACCGCGGCCGCGCGTTCCGGTGACACCGCGACGGTTCGTCCCGCCGCCCGCTTCGCCATGGTCGGCGTCCGCTGGACCGGCGCCGCGCCGGACCGCGTCGAGGTGCGCAACCGCGCGGTCGACGGCACGTGGTCCGGCTGGACCGCGCTCGACCCGACCGACGCGCAGCCCGAGCTCGGCGCGCAGAGCACCACGACCGAGCCTCTGTGGACCGGCCCGTCCACCGACGTCCAGGTGAAGGCCACCCGCGCCGGGCAGCCGGTGACGAGCGGGCTCGACGTCGTCACCATCGACCCCGGCGCGTCGGCGGCCGACGCGCGGCTGTCGGTCCAGGCGGTGCCGGGCCGGCCGAACGTCGTCACGCGGGCCGGCTGGGGCGCCGACGAGAACATCATGACGTGGGCGCCGGAGTACGCGTGGACGACCAAGGCGGTCACCATCCACCACACCGACGGCACGAACGACTACACGTGCGCGCAGTCGGCGGCGATCGTGCGCGGCATCTACCAGTACCACGCGATCACGAACGGCTGGGGCGACATCGGCTACAACGTGCTCGTCGACAAGTGCGGCACGATCTTCGAGGGCCGGCGCGGTGGCCTGGACGTGCCGCTGATCGCGGCGCACGCGGGCGGGTTCAACACCTACACGTTCGGCATCTCGATGATGGGCGACTTCTCGACGGTCGCGCCGCCCGCGGTGATGCAGGAGTCGGTGTCGGCGATGGCCGCGTGGAAGCTGGGCACGTCCTACCGCGACCCGCGCGGGTCGACGGTGCTGGTGTCCACCGGCTCCGGCACGTCGAAGTACCCGGCCGGCACGGCCGTGACGCTGCCGACGATCTTCGCGCACCGCGACGTCGGCAACACCGCGTGCCCCGGCAACGCGGGCTTCGCGCAGCTCGAGAACATCCGCAGCAGGGTGGTCACGCTGGCCGGCGACTGGCGCTCGTCGTCGATCTACACGAAATGGCAGTCGCTCGGCGGCGAGGCGGGCTGGCCGCTCGGCGTTTACCAGCAGGAGCAGGCACTGCCCGGCGGCGGTTCCGGCGCGGCATTCATGGGCGGCAACGGAACGACCATTACGAGCCACCCGACGGCCGGCACGCACTACGTGCGCGGCGCCATTCGCACGAAATGGCTCGCGCTCGGCGGCGTCGGCTACGGCTATCCGAACAGTGACGAGACCGCGGTGACGGGCGGTGTCGTCGGCACGTTCGGCGATGGCAAGACGATCTACTCCTCGGCGACCGGCGGCGCGCACACCGTCACCGGGCCGATCCAGACGCGCTGGGAGCAGAACGGCGGCGCCACCGGCGTCTACGGGTTCCCGTCGTCGGACGAGTACGCCTACGACGGCGGCACCCGCAGGCAGGACTTCTACCGCGTCACGATCATCTACAACCCGGCGACGGCGAAGTTCACGATCGTCCCGAGGCGCACGCCGATCGGCTAGCGTCGCCGATGCCGTGAAGGATCCTCGGGCCGGGGGTGCCCCGAAAGGCGCGCTCAGGGCGTTGAACGCCCCCAACGCGCCTTTCAGGACAAGGGCGGGGCTGCAACCGCGCGCCCGCCGGACCACGGGTCCCACAACCATGTTGTGAAAGGCGCGTTCAGGGCACCCAGCGCCGTCAACGCGCCTTTCACAGCACGCACCCGGGCGGGTCGCCGGTCGTGCCGCTGGTGATCGGCCTCGCGCTGCTGGCCGTGGGCAGCGGTGTGGTGCTGTTCGTCCGCAAGCGCCGCGCGTAGCCGAAGACACCGCTGGCCCGCACGGAACTCCGTGCGGGCCAGCGGTTTTCTACGTCAGTGCGCGACGGGTGTCGCGGCGCGGGCGGGCGCCTCGACGGTCGCGCCGACGTCGTGCACGCCCTGCAGGATGTAGACCGGGCGGCGACGGGCGTCGTCGCCGGCACGCCACAGGTACTCGCCGAACCCGCCGAGCGCGGACAGGTTCAGGCCTCCGATCAGGAACACCGACGACAGCACCACGAGCCAGCCGACCGGCGCGCTCAACGTCGCCAGCGCCACGATCAGCGTCGCCAGCAGCCCGGCCACGCCGAGCCCGATGATCGCGAGGCCGAGCAGGAACGCGATCAGGAACGGCGCCGCCGAGAACTCCACGAAGGAGTCCACCACCAGGCGGATCTTCTTCTTGTTCGTCCACTTGCTCTTGCCGGCCGGCCGGGGCAGTTGCTCGAACCGGATGGTGGTCTGCGCGAAGCCGACCCACGCGAAGATGCCGAACACGTTGCGGTTCGCCTCGGGCATCCCGTTGACCTGGTCGATCACCCGCCGCGAGACCAGGATCTGCGACGGCCCCTCCTTGGGGTAGTTCGGGATCGACGACATGCGCTGGAACACGGTCGAGAACCAGCGGGACATCGCGTTGCCGAGCCCCTTCGGCACGGCACGGGTCTCCCGCACGCCCCACACGATGTCGTTGCCGGCACGCCATTCGGCGAGGAACCGGCCGATCGCCTCGAGCGGCTCCTGCAGGTCGGTGGACAGCGTCAGCGCGCAGTCGCCCCTGCTCAGCGCGAGCCCGGCGGTGATCGCCGCGTGCGAGCCGAAGTTGCGCGACAGGCTCGCCACCCGCGCGACGTCACCTTCGCCGAGCGCGTCCAGCACGACCTGGGTGGTGCCGTCCGTCGAGCCGTCGTCGATGACGACCAGCTCGAAGTCCAGGTCCGGGTGCGCCTCCCGGATCTCCCGGAAGAAGCCGACCAGGCCGGCCGCGTTCTCCGCCTCGTTGAACGCCGGCGCGATGAGGGTGACCAGCTTGTGGGGGCCGGTGCCGTTCGTGGACGGGCTCATCGGTGAAACCCTCCTTCGGTGTGGCTGCCGGAGCCGACCGGCGCCGGGGTGGTGTCCTCGTGCTTGTCGATGATCTCGGTCGGGTGGTCGTCGGTCGGCGGCGGCGGGTCCGTCGGGGCCTTCGACCGGTCACGGCGCCGCAGGTACCACGGCACCACGCCGAGCCCGATGGTCAGCAGCACGCCGAGCCCGTACGCGCCGATCGACGTTGTCATGCCCGGCGGTGTGAACGCCAGCTCGACCTCGCCCTCGGTCGTGCCGCGCGGCAGGTCGACGATGAGCAGCCCGGCCGGGCCGGTGCGGATCGGCAGCGTCTCGCCGTCGAGCGTGGCCGTGTAGCCGGGCCACGCGAGCCGCGCGAACGTCAGCCTGGCCGGCTCGTCCGCGTCGGTGCGGCTGAACTCGATCCGCTCGTCGGTGGCGTTGGTCATCTCGTCGGAGCGGAGGTCGGTGCCGCCGGACGCGTCGGACACCCGGCCGTCCGGGTTGGGCAGCGGGTCGACCCGCTCCCAGACGGTCGCGAGCCCGCTGTCCTCGTCCTCGGTGGCGCGGCGCCAACCGGCCGGCGCCTCCTCGCCACGCAGGTCGAGCAGCTTGTTCTGCACCACGACCGTGCTGGCGCGCATCAGGTCGGCGAGCGGCGCGGAGTAGCCCTTCGGCACCTTCCATAGCTGGTCCCACGCCTCCGGGCACCAGATCGAGCCCTGGTAGCGGGTGCACATGAGGCCGTCGAACTTCGTGAAGCCGATGCCGCTGTAGGCGGTGGTGCTCTCCACGCCCGCGGTCGCGTACATGTTGCCGAACAGCATGTCCTTGTACGCCCGGTCCGGGACCTGGTCCCGCGCGCCGACGAGTCCGAGGTCGGCGATCTGCACGACCATGCCCTCGTACTTGTCGAACCGCTCCTGCAGCTCGGCCCTGCTGTTCGGGAACTGGTAGTTGATGACGTTGTTGAAGCCGGGGAACCAGTACACCTGGGCGGAGAAGACCAGCAGCGTGCCGATCGCCAGCACCGCGTAGCCGGCCTTGCTGATCACGTCGAACCGGATGATCAGCGCGACCAGCACCGCGACGACGAGGCCCGCGATGACGTGCCGGCGGACGTTCACCGGCATGTCGGACCATGCCAGGTACACGCCGATCGCGATGATCACGGCGGACCCGATGGACCGCTGCTTGAACCGGTCCCGGTGCAGGCCCGCGCTCGCCGCGATGACGAACAGCAGTGCGACCGCGATCCACACGAAGTCGATCAGCCGCAGCGGCCAGCGGAACATCCACACCTGCGAGGGGCCGAGGGTCAGCAGCAGGTAGGCGCCGCCGAACACCAGGATCGACGTCATCGACCGCCAGCGCTCCGCGAACACCCGCCAGCGCAGCCAGGGCAGCAGCGGCAGCACGAAGAACGCCAGGTACATGCCCGGCACGGTCATGAACGGCAGCCCGAACGTCGTGATGTAGGGCTGTGCGCTCGGTGTGCTCGCCAGCAGCAGGTCGGTGAGGCCCGGCGAGAGGAACTCGTCGTTGAACGTGGTGCTGTTGGCGCGGTAGCCCACCGACGAGGTGGACAGCAGCGGCAGGTAGATCAGCACGTTGAGCAGCAGGATCGCGACGCCGGACAGTGTGAGGCCGACGATCTTGTTCTTCTTGCCGTTCACCCACGCCTCGACCAGCACGCCCAGCATCACGAACGCCGTGGACAGCAGGCCGTACGGGTTGCCGAGGGAACAGGCGAGGTAGCCCGCGACGACGACCCAGATGTAGGAGCCGCCGTTGTGGAGTGCGCGGCGCGCCGCCCACCACAGCCACGGCGTGAACGCGGTCAGGATCAACGCGTTCAGCCAGGTCGAGGTGTCGACGAAGAAGGAGTAGCCGGACAGTGGGACCATCGTGCCGAGCGTCGCGGCCAGCGTCGGGCGCACCTTGTAGTTGCGCGCGAGCAGGTACAGGCCGCCGGCCATGATCAGCATGAAGCCGGTCTTGGCGATCGCGATGGCGATGGCCATGTTGTCGATCGAGTACGTGAACAGCGCGGCGGCCAGGATCACCGGGTTCCACACGCCGCCGACGCCCTCGCCGGCGAAGTTGCCGCCGCGCCACATGTCGATCTGCAGCAGCGGGACCCGGCCGTCGGAGACGGCCTGTGCCATCTGCAGCCAGTTGGGCAGACCCGCGCCGGCGGTGTCGTCCCACAGATAGAAGATGTGGTTGCGGAAGAGCGGCAGTACCGCGGCGACCGACACCACCGCCAGCATCAGCAGCGGAGGGAGGAAGCGGGCCGCGCCGCGGGGCGGCGACTCGCTGTCCTCGGGAGCCGCGACGGGACCGGTCTGACCCAAACGCATTGCAACCCATTTCCCTGTGACAGGTATCTAAGAATGTGTGGGCGGGGTGCGCCGACCGCCACGAGCGCCGTGTCCCCAGCTCCAGCCGGACACGGTACAGACCTGTGCACGTACACTCGCCGCCCGGTCGTTTCTCGGATGTTGCGAAGGTGAGGCGGACACGTGACCGAGGTGCACCCGACCGCGGTGGTCGGCGAGGGCGTGGAGCTCGGTGAGCGCGTGACCGTCGGCCCACACGCGGTGATCATGGGCCCGGCGCGGATCGGCGACGACTGCTGGATCGGGCCGGGCTGTGTGATCGGCACGCCGCCCGAGATCACGAGCATCGAGCACCCCAAGGAGTGGACGAAGCCGCTGCCGCTGTTCGGGGTGGAGATCGGCGCCGGCACGACCGTCCGCGAGCTGACCACCATCCACCAGGGCAGCTACCGGCCCACACGGATCGGGTGCGACTGCTGGCTGCTCAACCGCGTGTACGTGGCACACGACTGCCAGGTCGGCGACGGTGTGACGCTGTCGTCGGGCACGACGCTCGGCGGGCACATCCTCGTCGGCGACGCGGTCAACGTTGGCATGAACGCCGTCGTGCACCAGCGGCGCGTGATCGGCCCCGGCGCGATGGTCGGCATGGGCGCCGCGGTGACCAGGGACGTGCCGCCCTACGCGAAGGCGTACGGCAACCCGGCCCGGCTGAACGGCGTCAACGAGGTCGGCATGAGCCGCGCCGGCATCCCCGACGAGCACATCGCGCTGCTCGTCGAGAGCTACGCCGCGGGCCGGCTGCCGACCGAGCGCCCGGACAAGATCGCGGACGCGTTCGCGTGGTGGAAGGCGGCGGACCCGGCCCGACCGCTGGTCCGGTAACTCACGCCCTGAAGGTGACCTTCAGGGCGTTGGGCGCCCCGAAGGGGCCCTTCGGGGCACCGGACGACGTCCCGTATTAGCCCTTCGCGTGGCCGAGGCGGTCTGGTATGCCCCGAAGGGGCCCTTCAGGGCATGAGTCACTCGGACCGTGACCCGCGGGTACCCTCGGTTGCCAACGTCCGCGGCCAGTTGGAGG
>Ga0193717_1000638_pt1 | contig 22529 bp, 13 predicted proteins | sample U2c2metaG_FD_145900 | JGI IMG/M metagenome (GOLD analysis project Ga0193717, IMG submission 145900) | Soil microbial communities from a riparian zone of the East river system, Colorado, United States - U2c2 | ecosystem: Environmental > Terrestrial > Soil > Riparian zone | place: USA: East River...
AGAGGGACTACCTTATAACGGGTATTGGCATTGGGGCTGGCATATAAAAACCTGGAAACATTAACAGAGCCTTCTGTGAATTCTTCATAAACGGCTGTCTGAGAGTGCGATTCATGGGTGATGCCAACTAATTTACCATCGGGAGTGGCTCCTAAACCAATTTTTTGAACGGTATGCGGTCTGTATCCCACCAGGGTGAACTGCTGCTCACGGGTAAGTACCAATTTTACCGGACGATTAACCATTTTAGCTGCCTGTACCGCTGCAATTTCATGCGGCCATGTACGCAAAGCCGAACCAAATGCCCCACCCACAAACCGCGAGTTGACCTGCACGTTATTTATATCCAATTTAAAGGCTTCTGCAATGGCCCTTTGGGTGTTTTTAACTCCCTGGGTTTTTGTGTATACAGTTACTTTATCAGCCGTATCCCATATAGCAGTGGTGACGTGTAATTCCATGGGGTTATGCATTTCTGATGGCAGTGTATATTCCTGCTCCACTTTTACAGGTGCATTTTTATAGGCATCGGCTTCACCGCGTACATAATCGGTATAGCGGCCTCCCCCGGGCGTAACGCCTTTATCAATGTTTTTATTAAAATCGGTTTCAAAAGCCTGCTGTTGGTAGGTTGCTTTAACCAGGGATGCAGCATAGGTGGCCCGTTCAAAAGTATCTGCTATTATCAGTGCTATAGGATGGCCATTGAAAAATATTTTATTGTCAATGAATAATTTTAAACTTTTTCTTACCGGCTTGGATGGGTCGGGTTGATAACCCGGTACCTGCGGCGCATTAAGATAGGTCATTACTGCAAGCACCCCCGGAGCATGTTCGGCAGCTTTTGTATCCATATCAGTAATGGTACCGCTTGTAATTGTAGCGGGTACCAATACCGCATAAGTTAAGCCAGATACTTTATACTCTGCAGAATATTTTGCTGCGCCGGTTACTTTCAGTCGGCCATCTACACGGCTCAAAGTGGTAACCGCTCCATCGTTTTTTGATTGTATCTCTTCCATAGGATGAAATTTAAAATACTGCCATTAAGTTAACAATTGAATATTAAAAAAGCAGCGTGTAACTACATTGTTATTTTAATAATTCCGTCATCAAATATCGGTAATGTATGTATCGTTATATTTTATAATTTCCTTTTTTGGTAAAAAAAAATCGTTTTACCAGGATAACGATCTTATGCAACTGAAAAGTTACCGGGTTAATATCATTCTTAATAGGTAGTTAACCTAAAGGCAACATTCGAGGCGCAATTTTGAAACAATTTTAAAAGCGTTTATAGTATTCTATTTAATATGTAATTGATTTTTTATTACCTGTGATCTTGAGCAAACGCCGGCTATGACAATATTATGATCAACAATGATTCAAGTTGTAATGTTTTATTTCCATCTCTTGTATCAGAATCAGAAATGTCATATTTCCCAGGCGTTTTAATTAATACTTTTGAACTACAATAATGATAATAAATATGAAAACTCTTTTAGGCGTAGTTTTAATACTGGCTTTACCATGTTATAAGTGGAGTGGTGGTAATGATGACCTGCCAATTAATAAGATACAGGTAATAGGTTCACACAACAGCTATAAAGAAGCTATTGACCCAGCTTTGTTTAAAGCTTTTCAAAAACAAAATCCTGAGGCTGCCGAAAAAATTGATTATGAACACATCAGCCTAACCGATCAGCTTAATATGGGTTTGCTAAATCTTGAAATTGATGTTTATGCAGATTCAAAAGGAGGCAAATATGCTCACCCCAAAGGTTTGGATTGGGTAAAAGATCAGCCACCATTTGATCCGGATGGTGAAATGAAACAGCCTGGTTTTAAAGTATTTCACATTATCGATCTTGATTTTCGGAGCCATTGTTTAACTTTTAAAGATGGTTTAAAACAATTAAAAACATGGTCAGATGCCCATCCTGATCATAATCCCATTTTTATTACTTTAGAGCCTAAAGATGGAAAACCCAAAGATCCCAAGCTTACCGTTCCTGAAAAATTCACCACGCAAACCCTTGATGAACTTGATCAGGATATCAGAGATGGTTTAGGCAATTCTATCATTACACCTGATATGGTTAGGGGTAAATATGCTACCCTTGAAAGCGCTGTGCTGCATGGCAACTGGCCAACTTTAAAAGCTGCAAAAGGTAAGTTTATATTCATAATGGATAACAACAAGGAAGACCGGGCGCTTTACATTCAGGGGCACCCATCTTTAAAAGGAAGGGTATTGTTTACCAATACCGATCCCGGCAATCCTGAGGCTGCCATGATGATCCTGAATAATCCCCAAAATCCAGATATAAAAGAGCTGGTTAAAAAAGGATACATCATCAGAACCAGGGCCGATTCAGATACCGAACAAGCCCGTGCCAATGATAAAACAGATTTTACAGCAGCCTGTAATTCCGGTGCGCAAATTATAACTACAGATTATTACTTAAAAAGCACGCATTTTAAATCTGATTATGTGGTGAATTTTGATGGAGGGAACAAATATTTCCGCTTAAATCCTGTACTTAATAATAGCGGAGTAAACAACGGTACTGGAAATTAAGGATAATTACAAGGGACTGCTTAAACAGCAGCCCCCTGTCATGTTGTGTAATTCCATATGCACATCAGGTAGCAAAATTAAGGCTAAACTGATCGGTTAAGGTGGCTTGATCGTCCTGATTGGTCAACGCATAATATTGACCGGTTATGGTTAATCCTTTAGTGGCTCTTTCCACCGCTATTTTTAAAAAGCCGTACTTGGAGTCGCAATAGTTTACCAGCTGAACATGATCAAATAACGGGTCTTTATTGGTAAACTGTTCATCATCGGGCTGTGCTACAGCATGCAGCTCATCAAAGCCTCCGGCACCGGCAACAATATAAGGTACCACTTTGTTATCGGTATATACCTTGTTGAAACGCTGGTAGTTGTGTACGTGGCCACTCAAAATCATATCTGGTTTTATGCCCGTTTCTTCAAATACTCCTTCCAGTAATTCAATCATCGGGAGACTTGAACCGTGATTAATATCGGCAGAATAGGGGGCATGATGTAAACAGAGCAATAAAGCTTTCTCCGGTCGTTCCTGGTCATTGGCTTTCAGTTCCTCTACAAACCATTTCCGCTGTTCTGCTGTGATAACACCAAATTTAGGCACGTTGCTGTGTAAGCCGATAATATTGATGAGCGGCGTTTTCAGTGTCCAGTATATATTAGGCTGAATCATGCTCATTCTATCGGTATTTCCACCCAAATTAACAGGGTTTGAAACAGTGTCGCAAAATACTTGAGTAAAAGCGTCCAGGCTATGATAAGGAACTGGGTTGGCCGGGTTTACATCACTATCATGATTGCCCGCGATGGCAAAAATAGGCCCCGGATAATTTTTGTACGGTGAAAAAAACTGCTGGTTATAACAGGCTGCTTCACCATGATTGTAAACAATATCGCCTAAATGGTACAGGAACTGGGGCTTATCAGTTATTGCTGCCATTTCATATTGTTTGGACATTTCGGCGGCAACTAACTGAATGTTTTCAGGGTGACGTACACTGCCGGTATCGCCAACCACGTGGAAAACTATTTTCTGATCATTAATTCCGGGTAATATTTTATTAATAGATAGATGATAAGGGTACAGACCAGTAGGGGAAGGCAGGGGTTGAAATTTATAGGTATCATCAGGCTGATCCAGTTTAAATACCGGTTTTGCCTGCAAAGTGTTAAATGTTGTCATCTGTCAAAAATACCAAACGGGTATTAAGCCTTGATTAAATAAATGAAAGTTGACACCATAATTACCCTGAAAATTCAATTGATGTAATAGGAAACATGCAATGGTTGTCTATTTTACCCCATAATTTTCTACTTTTAGCATTATATTATAAGTCGTGTATGTTTTGGTACGAAGAAGAGGTTAAAGGACTGGAAAAGGAAAGGTTACAATTAACCTATCAACCATCAACATTGTTCTATGGAAGTTCGTCTATAAGGCTATGGGATAAACTGTTTGATGATTTCAGGCCCTTTAAACCGGTTAACCTGGGTTTTGGGGGGGCTACACTTGCGGCTTGTTCCTGGTTTTTTAACCGTATTGTTGCTCCGTATGATGCTAAATCCATTGTGATCTATGCGGGGGATAATGACCTGGGAGATGGAAGGCATCCTGAAGAAATATTTATTTTTTTTGAGCAGTTAGCCAGCCAAATTTCAAGCCGGTTTGGTGATATTCCCTGTTATTTTATATCTATTAAACCCAGCATTGCGCGTTGGGACCTGATCAACTCACTAAAGTATACCAATAACATTATTGAAAACGAGATCATAAAGCAGGATAATAACTGGAAATTCATCAATATATATAACAAGATGTTAAATAAGGATGGATCTCCTGAAAAAGAATATTTTCTGCAGGACGGACTTCACTTAAGTCCTAAGGGATATGCATTATGGAAACAAGTGGTGTATGCCAGGCTTTTAGAAAATTTTCATGCAGAATTAATATAAAGGTCATACGATAGCCTCATCTTGCAATGCACATAATATGAATAGAGAATATATTCAGTGGTATAGCCCTTCTCTTCAAAAAAATATGGAGATGCTTATTTTTGGTTATGGCGGAGCCTCTGTTTTATTTTTCCCGACCAGGATGGGAAGGTTTTATGATTACGAAAACTGGAGGGTAATAGAGTCCATGCGTGATAAGATTGAAAAAGGTTATATTCAGGTTTATTGTGTTGATAGCTGCGATTGCGAAAGTTTTTATAGTTCAGGATTCCATCCGTCGGCAAAAATAATGCGCCATATTCAATATGAACAGTACATTCTGCAGGAAGTTATGCCTTTTATGCATAAGAAAAATCCCGGTTCATTTAAAATTGCCGCCGGTTGCAGTCTTGGGGCCTATCATGCTGTAAATATCTCACTACGGCACCCTGATGTATTTAATAAGGTGGTTGGTATGAGTGGCAGATATGACCTTGCAAGTAAAATTGGGCATTATGAAGATCTGTTAGAAGGTTACTGGGACGAGAACGTTTATTTTAACATGCCCCTGCAATATATTCCTAATTTAATGGATGAAGACAGGTTGTTTAGTATAAAACAAATGCACATTGTTATAGCTGTTGGGCAAGAGGATGTGTTGCTGGAAAATAACCGTTCGTTATGTAGGATGTTATCGGAAAAGGGGATAAACAGCTCATTATATATTTGGGATAAAGAAGCACATCAGGCCCGGGCATGGCGCCAGATGGTAATTAATTATTTATAGGTTTCAGCAAGATATAGCTCATTTATGATTAGCCAGTTGAAAAATAGTTAAAAGATGGTGAGCTTCATGCAGTAAAAAAAAATCGGTCCATTTGTGGATATTCAAATTTCCATAAACCGGATGGGTGCCTGTTTTATTCAATTCCGTTTCCGAAATACCTTCAATTAATTGGAGTATATCCTGACGGTTTGCCTTGATCTGTTTAATCAGATCCATTGCAGGCCTGGTTCTCCAACCTTCAAATTCCGGATCATCCTCCGCTTTGTAACGGCCAAATGAAGGGCTCTCTGCAGATAGAATTTTATTGATCCTCTCCATAAACACAAGTTGATATCTTGTTAAATGCGCTATGTTATCAGGTATGTTCCATTTATCAGGTTGAAGTTTTTTAAACAATTGTTGTTCATCAAGATCAAAAATGATCTCGCTGATTGTTTCATGCTGTAATTTTAACCTGCAGGTTATTGAATCACTAATTTTCATATGCAGTTATTATAGTTGTTAATAACAATACTAAGTAACAATTATGATAATTTAGTATTTCTTAACTTTCAGTATATGTTGTTACTATAATTTTACTATTTAGAAGACAGAAACGTATGATCAAAAAAAGCCTGGCAATAAGTACTTTTATAGTGGTACTATTTATATCACTTACGGCCTGCCATACCGTGAACAGCAGCAAGAAACCTGGTGAAAATGAACAAGCCAACATGCACAGCGCTTATGACGACAGTACGCTTAACCGAACTATCTTGCCTGTTTTAATGCCGTACAACCGCATAATTGATCCGGCAGGAAAGGTTATATCTTTTGGCGATGCGGACGACGAGAACCATAGCATGGATGTAAGACTGATACCTGGCAGCAAACTCATAGCCGTTGAGGATAGGTATGGCATTACTTTAATTGATACGGTACAAAGTAAAGTGGTCACCCGCTGGACTTATAAACAGGATTCCCGGTATAGGGGGCTTACAAGTACTTATTCTGGTTTAAAAGTTTTAAAAGCTGATGATCAAACCCAAATATTCTGGAGCGCGGCAGCCGGCAAAGGCAAGGATTCAAAATCATATGTTTTCCAGGCAATTTGGGATGGAGAAAAGATCAGTATTAAAAATACGTTTACTTTTAAGGCCGAAGGGGAATCGCCCCTGGCACTACCTAATGACCTGGCTATCAATAATGAAAGCGGAACCAATTTTCTTTATGTGGTTTTAAACGGTAATAATCAGTTAGTTAAAATTGATCTTTCAACCAATAAAATAGTTTGGACAAAATCTACAGGCGTTGCACCTTATGGCATTGTAATAGCCAAAAATAGAGCTTTCATAACAAATTGGGCCGGCCCGCAAGCTGTTGATACGGTGAACAGGGAAACAGCGGGTGTACCATACGGCAAAGCATATATCGATCCTAAAACCGGTGCTACGGTCCGGGGCACAGTCATGGTAATGAGTTTGGAAAAGGGGGAGGTAATCAAGGAAATACCGGTAGGCCTGCATCCCAATGCTATCATTAGTAGTGCCGACGAAGCTTTTGTTTATGTTGCCAACGGCAACAGTGATAAGGTATCGGTTATATCAACAGGCTCACTCCAGAATATGAATGCCATTGATGTAAAATTAAATCCGGGCAAAAAAAGTTATATAGGTGATACCCCCAATGCCCTGGCCATTAACACAGATGGAACAATCTTATACGTTGCCAACGGGCTTGATAATGCAGTAGCTGTGGTTAAGCTCGGCTCAAAAGCTGCCACCAGAGGGACCGGCAATAGTGCCGTAAAAGGTTTCATACCAACCGAAGCTTATCCGGGTGGGCTTGCTGTTGATGGTAATACCCTATTTGTAACTAACCTTGAGGGCGAAGGCTCACGCGTAAACAGCAAGGAAATTGGTAAAACCGGATTAGGTGGAGAAGTAGCTGAAGGGAGCCCTAAAGCTTATAACTCGCACCATCAAAAAGCAACAGTCTCCATTATTTCAATTCCTGACGATGCACTTTTAAAACAATACACCCAAAAAGTGCAGGACCTTAACCTGAGTTTCAGGCAGCAAATTGCTCAGTTATTGCCCCGTAAAAATGTTCCGGCGCGTCCTATCCCTGAGCGTATTGGCGAACCATCAGTATTTAATCACGTACTTTATATCATAAAAGAAAACCGTACTTATGACCAGGTTTTAGGCGATATGCCTGAAGGTAACGGAGCTAAATCGTTATGTATTTATGGTGATAGCGTTACGCCAAACCAACATAACCTTGCCCGTAATTTTTTACTGCTTGATAACTATTACGTATCCGGAAAATGTTCGGCCGAGGGCCACCAATGGACAGACGCTGCTATGGTAACCGATTATGTTGAAAAAAGTGTAAGATCCTGGTTCCGTAGTTATCCGCACGTACAGGAGGATGCACTGGTTTATGATGGTAACGGTTTTATATGGAACAACGCCGCCGACCATGGCAAAACAGTCAGGATATATGGCGAGGCTTGTGCTGTTCACTTTGATAACAAACTTAGCTGGACAGATATTTATAATAACCATAATGCGGGTAAACCTTTTGTATTTAATAATACCAGTACCATATCGCGTGTAAGGCCAATACTATCACAAAACTATCCTGGTTCTGATGAGCATAAGATCAATGAGCAATTACGGGCAACCGCTTTTATAAAAGAATTAAATGATTATGAGAAAAAGCCTGGTGATCAGTTACCTCAATTAATGATCATGGCCCTTTCTGCCGATCATACCGTAGGAACCAGGCCTGGCTTCCCAACCCCCGATGCTATGGTAGCCGATAATGACCTGGCGCTTGGTCGTATTGTTGAAGCGGTATCAAAAAGTCGTTTCTGGAAAAACACAGTGATTTTTGTTACCGAGGATGACTCGCAGGCTGGCTGGGATCATGTTTCTGCCTATCGTACTACCGGTTTTGTAATAAGCCCTTATAGCAGATTGCAAAGCAAAGTGAGTAAAAATTATAATCAAACCTGTATAGTCCGTTCCATTGAGCAAATATTAGGGTTGCCGCCAATGAACATCATTGATGCAACTGCATTACCCATGTTTGATTGCTTTACCAGCAAACCATCTGATTATACCTATCAAAGCTTAAAAAATCGTATTCCTTTAAATAAGGTCAGTCCATCGTTATCATCACTTAAAGGAGCACCCCTTCATTATGCACAGTTGTCTTCAAGACCCGAGTATGACCATATTGATGGGGGTAATGATGATGTTATGAACCGGATATTATGGTTCGCAGCCAAAGGCAAAAAACCTTACCCGGCTAAACTTGCAGGTAAGGACACAGACGACGATGATGATTAATTGTAAAACAGGCAGGTAGAAATTAAGACTAGCCGCCTGTTTTTATAGTATATTATAAGTTCATGCCACCAGAAACTTCAATACGTTGTGCATTGATCCACCGGGCTTCATCTGTACATAAAAATGCTATCACACCGCCAATATCATCAGGTAATCCTACACGGCCTAAAGCGGTAAGATCTGCAATGTGCTTGTTAATATGCTCGTTATCACGTACTAAACCACCGCTAAAGTCAGTTTCAATAGCACCAGGGGCTACCACATTTGCTGTGATTCCGCGGGAACCAAGTTCTTTAGCCAAGTATTTGGTCAATACTTCAATGCCACCTTTCATGGAGGCATAAGCTGAAGAACCGGGTATACTGAAACGGGCTAACCCGGTTGATATATTAATGATACGGCCACCATCATTAATAAGCGCTAAAGCTTTTTGAGTTAAAAAATAAACACCCTTAAAATGAATGTTAAACATCAAATCAAAGTCTTCTTCCCTTGTTTCCGCAAATAGTGATTGCAAGCCAATTCCCGCATTATTCACCAAAAAGTCAAAATGATCTGTATTAAATGTATTTTTCAACGCTGTGGTTACCTGGCCAAAAAAAGCGTCAAAGCTTTTAACCTCGCCTGTATTTAGCTGTAAAGCAACGGCTTTTTGACCCAGTTGTTCAATTTGTGCCACCACAGCAAGTGCTTCGTCTTTTTGGCTGTTGTAGGTCAGTATTACATCAAAACCTTTTTTTGCAATGCTTAACGCCATATTTTTGCCTAAACCACGGCTACCACCTGTAATCAAAGCTATTTTTTTTGTTTGTGTCATTTTATTTTTGTTTTAGCTAATTATTTAATTTGATGAAACAAAGATAGGGCACTAAACAGGCGGGCTGTTTGCAAGTATCAATCTGATATTTGCAAAATTCAAATAGAAGCATTACATCCTGAATGTAATTGGCGAAAATGAGGTTTGTTTTCTGAAAAAGTTTGAAAAATGGGCTACCTGCTCAAAACCAAGACAATAACTGATCTCCGAAATATTCCAGTCGGTTTGTTTTAGCAAGATCTTTGCCTCCTGTATGATCCTGCTGCTGATAATATCAGTGGTGGTTTGCCCGATATTCTCCTTTAATACTTTATTCAGATGGTTTACATGAACAGCCAGGCGGTCGGCGTAATCTTTGGCGGTGCGCAGGTTGAGTTTTTGATGAACAGATTCAATGGGGAACTGCCGTTCCAATAGTTCAATAAATAAGGAAGAAACACGTGCCGAGGCAGTATGTAATGGATACAGGGCGGTTGCCGGTTGCAGCTTTTGACCATAGTGAATCAGTTCAAGAACATAGTTACGTAGCAGGTCATATTTATAGGCATAATCTGACGATAGTTCCTTGTACATCTTTTTGAAAATAAAGGTGATATCTTCCGTTGCTTCATCTGTAAGCTGAAAAATAGGGTATCCCCGGGGCTGAAAAATAGGCAGATCGTCAAGTACAACGCCGCTTTTATGCTGGATCAAAAAATCGCTGGTGAAAATACAGAAATAGCCGGACTGGTCCTCATCCTGGGGCACATAGTGATAGGGGATCTTTGGCGTTGCAAATAATAAGGCGTTTTTTTCAATATCGATCACCTTATCTGCATATTCGGCCCGGTTGTGGCCGCTTATCATGCTAATTTTATAATAAGCCCGCCGGTTATATGGCATGATCCCCTTCTTCCTGGTTTGGGCCATCATCTCATCTATCTTAAACACATTAAAATGCCCGATGTCCTTATTAATGCCTTCAGGAAGCAATAAGGAGGTTTGCTTGTAAAATTCCTCGAGTGTGGTAATATCAAGTGCCATGCTTGCAAAATTCAAATGTTGAGCAAATATAAGTAACTTCAGAAACAGGTAAAGAATATAATATCCCCCGGCTTAATTAAGGGCTTTGAGTCTTTTTGAAGCATTGATGCAGAATACTGTACTATTTATGTGTTATGTAGTAATAATTTTACACTTTTGTTTATCAAAAACATTTTCAATTAATTTAAACTATTGTTAAAAAATGCCGGCCATTGTGAGTACACAGGAGCGTATTCGTCGTATTCAGGTTAACGGGGATGAGGCAGCATTTAATGAGCTGTATGAATTGCACGCGGCCAGGTTGTACAAATTTGCCTATTCGTTCCTGGGCGAGCGGGAAGCAGCCCAGGAGATTGTGAATGATGCTTTTTTAAAGATATGGATGGGACGTGAAAGTCTTGATAATATTAAAAACCTGCAGGTTTATTTATACGTGCTAATAAAAAATGCCTGCCTGAATCATTTGCGAAGTAGTTCATCAAAAAAAATAAAGGAACTGAAACTTACAGAAACGTATTATTTTCATTTATCTGTTGATCCCTCACAATTACTGATTAGCAAGGAATTACAAACCAAAGTTTTAAAAGCAGTCAATGGATTACCTGCCCGTTGCAAACTCATATTTAAAATGGTAAAAGAGGATGACCTGTCCTGCAATGAAGTTGCGGCCATACTGGGGCTTTCAAATAAAACCGTTTTTGCCCAATTGTCCATAGCCCTTAAAAAATTGGATGACGCGCTTGGCGGTAAATAGGTGTAAACCACCACCTGAAAATCCGATCAATTAAAACCCTGAAAAAAAAGTTTTATTTTCTTTAGGAAAAACTGCCCGGTACTGTGTCCTTACAGCAGAATCTAAATTATTATGGGCAAATCCAGGTTTATTGAGTTAATGGCTAAAAATATGGGTAAAACAGCCACAGCAAATGAGTTAACCGAGCTTGAAGTTTTTCTTGAAAAATTTCCTGAATATAAAAGAATGCACCAGGTTACCGATGCTTTAAAAGGTGATGCCGGGCAACCAAATACAACTAAACAAAAAGATGTCAGCAAAAAGCTTGAAGAGCTTTGGGATAAAATTAAAAGTTCAAATGAAGCCTCAATAGTTCTTAAGGAAACAGACAGGATAAAACCTTTGTTTAACTGGCGATGGGCTGCAGCAGCTATCCTTATATTAGGAGTAACCAGTGGAGTATTTTATAGCCGAAAACTTCAGTATAATGATCAGGGAGCAAATTTGGTAATGCACGAAATTCATGTCCCTTACGGAACAACCCAAAAGCTGGTAATGCCTGATGGTACAAAAGTGATGCTGAACGCCGGTAGTACGTTTACTTATCCCGAAACATTTTCAAAAAACACCAGGGATGTAAACCTTAACGGTGAAGGTTTCTTTGAAGTAACAAAAAATGTTAAAAGGCCATTCCTGGTTCATACTAATAAACTTACCGTAAAAGTACTTGGAACGGTATTTAATGTTAAAGCTTATAATAACGATAAGACAATTGAAACAACCTTGCTAAAAGGTAAGGTGCAGGTTGAACTAAAAAACAACCCGGATAAGACAATTATACTATTGCCAAATGAAAAGTTGATGGTGGCAAATAACCAGCCCCAAACACCATTTACAAAAGCTGGCAATACAAATTTTACCCAAATTGAATTCCAGGTAACCAGGTTGCCTATGATTAAACCAACCGAGATCAAAGAAACGGCATGGCTTGATAACAGGATCTTGTTTACCAACGAAATGTTTGAAGATGTGGCTAAGCAAATAGAGCGTAAATACAACGTACAGATTGTGTTTGAAGATCCTGAGCTTAAAACTGAACAAATAAGTGGCTTGCTTGACAAGGAATCACTGCAGGATGCTATGCAAATTATTGAAATGACAACCCCTTTCAAATTTAGGATAGAAGGAAAAGTTGTTTATCTGACACAAAAAGAAAACAAAAACTAATTTAATTAACCCCTTAAACTAACCGCGTATGACATTGAAACAATACTTATCAGATTCCTGAAAATTCGAAATAACAAGGGAAGAGCTGGCACTCCTCCCTGTAAAAACAAATAGGATTTATTAACAAGAGTAAGGTGTTGTAACACAGTGCTTACTCTATCCATTAATTTTCAAAACAAATGTAATGAAAAAAACAAGAAGGGTATTTCCGCTTCAGGGAACCCCCGTATGTCTAAAATTTATTTTGCTAATGAAAGCAGTTTTTTTTCTAATTCTGGTTACATGCATGCAAGTTTCGGCAACAGTGTACTCTCAGCAGAAATTCACACTCAGCATTAAGCAAACCGAAGTAAGCAGCATATTAACCAAAATTCAAAAACAAAGTGATTACCGTTTCTTTTATAACTACTCGTCCATTAAAAAATTGGGTAAAGTTGATCTGAATGTAAAGGATGCCACTATCGATCAAATATTGAGCGCCATTATTGAAACTAAGCTATCCTACAAACTGGCTGATGATAATGTGGTTATCATTTCAACTTATGATGATGCCAGCAAACAGGCCATTATAAAAGGAAAAGTTGTTGATAAAACAGGCGAGCCCTTAATTGGGGTAAGCATAAAGCTGCAAGGGACAAATGTTGGCGTAACTTCTGATATCAACGGTAACTTCAGCATAAATGCCCCCGACAATGGCGTACTGGAGTTAACCTACATCGGGTACGCAAAAAAAATAGTCCCGATAAGCGGTAACCAAACTTTAACCATTACGATGGAGGCCCTGCCATCTGCATTAAATGAGGTGGTAGTGGTAGGTTATGGTACCAGTAAAAAAGTTGACCTTACCGGATCGGTAGCCAGCGTTAAAGGGGCTGACTTGCAAAATCAGCCTGTAAGTAGCGCGGCACAAGCCCTTACCGGACGTGCGAGCGGTGTAAACATTGTACGTAACGATGGTTCGCCGGGCACAGCTCCAAGTATCCGCATCAGAGGAACAGGTACCCTTAATGATGCCAACCCGCTTGTGGTTATCGATGGCGTACCCACAAGTAACCCCGATGCTTTAAGTGATATTAACCCGAACGATATTGCTTCGGTTGATATTTTGAAAGATGCTTCTGCAAGTGCTATTTACGGTACAAGAGCAGCAAATGGCGTAGTTTTGGTAACAACCAAAAAGGGCACCTATAACCAAAAGCTGGGCACTACGGTTAACTTTTACAATGGTTTTTCAAAATCAACAAAATATATAAAGTTACTTACGGCGCCCCAGTTATATGACCTTAAAAGAGAGCGTTATGTCAATGATGGAGCTGATATTGGTGAACCATGGAATGATAGTTATTACGCCACTCAAAGAACCGACTGGCAGCGTGCCATTTTGGGAACAGGCCATGTAACTAATGGCGATGTTAACATACAAGGAGGTAATGATGTGTCAAATTATTATTTTTCTACTTCCATTTATAATGAAAAGGGCATCATTGATAAAAGCGACTTTAAGCGCTACAGCCTCCGGATCAACTCTGAGCACAAAGTAAAGTCCTGGTTTAAACTGGGCGAAAATGTGCAGTTAACTTATGCTGATAATAACGGCTTTGATACCCAGAGTTCACAAACCGGGCTTGTTTTCTCGGCATTACGCTTTAATCCGGCTATACCTTTGGTAAACCCTGATGGTACGTTTGGCACCTCAAAAGCGTTTGCAAATCAGCTTGGTGATATCAATAGCCCGTATGCTACTATACAAGAAACTGATCGTTATTCAAAAAAATACAGGGCATTAATTAACGCTTTTGCCGAGATCTCGTTTTTAAAGGAACTAAAACTTAGGGTTAATTACGCCTTCGATGGTACCATTAATCGTGGTTATAATTTTGGTATAGCCGATGTAAACCAGGCGCGTCAAAATCCAACATCTACCTTAACTCAAACCGAAGGTGAATTATCATCACAATTGCTTGAATCATTTTTGACATATGATAAAACCTTTGGCAAACATCATGTGACATTAACCGGTGGTTTCTCCTATCAAAACTTTAAAGAATATGGTTTTAACGCCTCAAGATCAGGTTTTGATGATACTGATATAGATCAGCGTTATCTTAATAACGGAACACAACAATTCAATTCCAATGTAATACCTGATCTGTACGCACTCGAATCAGGTTTCGGACGTGCTTTTTATGATTATGACGGCCGGTTCCTGGCTACAGTAACTTTCCGTGCAGACGGCTCATCAAAATTTGCCAATGGGAAAAAATGGGGCTATTTCCCGGCTTTTTCATTAGGCTGGCGGTTATCGAACGAGGAGTTTATCAAAAACATCAGTTGGATCAGCAACCTGAAACTAACAGGTGGCTGGGGTGAACTGGGTAACCAGAACGTTGATCCTTTTCAATATGTAAATATCATACAGATAAATAACACCTACGGCAATGGTGGCTATGCTTTTGGCGGCAATGGTGTAAGTGGTTCGGCTATTACCAGGATCGCGAATCCCGGTATTACCTGGGAACGGGCATCAATGGCCAATGTAAGTTTAGAAGCTGGTTTCTTAAATAATCAGTTAAATACAACCATAACTTATTTTAATAAAAACACTAAAGATATGCTGATACCCCCACCTGTAGTAGGTACAACAGGGTTGGTTGCTATTCCCGATCAGAATATTGGTACCATGAATAATAAAGGTATTGAAGCGGAAGTGAACTATCAAGGTGGCGATAAGGTGAAATTTTCGGTTGGGGCAAACGCGTCGTTTATTAAAAACAAGGTTACGCAGCTTAACGGACCTGGCACCTTCATAGGTTCAGTAGTTTATGGTCGTTCAAGCCAGGAGATATCCAGAACATACCAGGGTCAGCCAATCGCGTCGTTCTACGGGTGGAAAACCAATGGCTTATACCAAACTCAGGCTGATGTTGACAATGATCCCGCTTTGAAAAACGATCCGCGCAAAGGTAATATCAAACCTGGCGACGTACGTTTCCTTGATTTGGACGGCAATGGTTTAATTGATGGTAATGACCGTACTAACCTGGGCAATCCTAATCCAAATGTTACAGCCGGTTTACAGGGTAGCGTATCCTATAAAGGTTTTGATCTTTCGGCAAACTTTACCGGTGTATTTGGTGTAAGCTTGTACAATGCCGACAGGATGCAGGGTATTGACCCAACCTATCCGTTTAACTTGTACGCCGAAACATTAGGTCGCTGGACCGGGCCGGGTACCAGTAACACCATTCCAAGGATGACGCTTGACCGTGCGAATGACAACTACCGTACTTCTGATCTGTTTGTTGAAAGCGGTAACTATTTCAGTCTTCGGAATGTAACCATTGGTTATACTTTGCCGTCACTTTGGGTAAAAAAGGCAACGTTAAGCAGTCTAAGGATATATGCGTCGGGTCAAAATATGTTTTTCATAACCAACTACAAAGGTTATACACCTGAATTAGGTTACACAGATGGTAACAGACAAAGAGGTGTAGATGTGGCTCAATATCCTTCTGTACGCACAATAACTTTTGGTATAACAGCAAAACTATAACGCCATGAAATCAAAAAATATATTATATATAGCAGCAACCCTGGCATTATTATCGGCCACTGGTTGTAAAAAAGCGCTTGATCTGCAACAAAAGGGCGTTTACAATACAGATAATTATTTCAGGAACCAGGCCGATGCCGTAAATGCCATAACCGGTATATACAGCTTGCTGGAAGGTGAGGATTATATAGCTCACGCCGAAACAACTTTTGACGTGGCATCTGATGATTACTGGCGCTCTGGCGACCACAGCGAAGATGAAGCTATTGAGAACTTAACTTATGATGCATCAAACGCGCAGGTTAACTACAGCTGGAAATGGAAATATGAAACAGTGAACCGGTCGACAAATTGTATTCTTAATATTCCCAAAATCACTCAGATTGATGCTGCTGTTAAAACACGCAGTATGGGCGAGGCTTATTTTTTCAGAGCTTTTGGCTACTGGCGTCTAATGGTAATTTATGGCGATGTGCCTATCATTACCGAGGACGATTATACCAAACAAAATTTCAATGTGCCTAAATCGCCTATTGAGGATGTGCGTAAGCAAATAGAGTCAGATTTGAAACAGGCTGTAAGCCTGCTTCCTGAAAGCTATGGCCCGGCAGATCGTGGCCGTGTAAGCAAAGGTACTGCCCTGGGATTTTTAACCAAACTATATATGTACTGGGAGAAATTTCCTGAAGCAATTGCTACAGGAAACCAGGTAATATCTAATGCTAATTATGCGCTGGCTGCCAATTATCAGGATAACTTTACCCGTGCCAATGAAAGTAGCAAGGAAATATTATTGTCTATACAGGCAATACAAAATGTAATACAGAACGATTTTACCGTGTACTATATCCCAAGGCCATGGGGTGGTTATGGTTTTAGCCAGCCACTGCAAGGGCTTGCCGACGAATTTGAGGCCAACGATCCGCGCAAACAAGCTACCTTGTTAAGTGTTGGCGACAAAGTAGACTTAGGAGATGGAAATGGGTTAACCACATTTACATCCGATCTGTCGGCAACGGGTTTCTCTTTCCGCAAATACGCCGTATTTAATTCTGCAAATGCAGGCGGCGGCGTTGATCATACCTTCGCGGTGCCTTTAATGCGCTCTGCCGATATTTACCTTCTGGTCGCCGAGGCACTGATCCGCACACAAGGTGCCGGTGCTGGTGACGCATTGATCAACCAGATCAGGCATAGGGCTTCACCGCTATTAAAACCCGTTGTAGCTGCCGGCATGAAGGAGCTGATTCACGAGCGTCGGATGGAACTTGCAGGCGAAGGTGAACGTCACCAGGATCTGATGCGTTGGGACAAGGACAAAATAGTTGATATTGCAGCCATCTATAACTCGCCTGTATCCAAAGCGCCGATAGACAAAAATAAAAATGTTGTTTTCATTCGCCCTAAACACTACTATTATCCAATTCCACAAGTTGAAATTGATAAGAGTAAAGGTGTTTTAATACAAAACCCTAACTTTTAAAGGATAATGACATAAACTGCCGGCAATCAGGATGAAAGCTCTTTAAAAGAGTGTTTTGTTCTGGCTGTCGGCATTTTATACCTACTGTTGTATGTTTGAATACAGTTCCGTGTCGTACATTTTTAATCAATAAATTAATAAATGAGAAAGTGTCTACTTGTACTTATTGTTTTTGTATTTGGCTTAAAGGTTAATGCCCAGGTTGATCAGAAGGCTTCCATTGCTTTTATTGAGCGCATTATTCCGGGTAAAAGCAGTTCATTTATAATAGAAGCCATTCCGCAGCAAAACGGTAAAGATGTGTTTGAACTGGACAACAGGGATGGTGAGATAGTGCTGCGTGGTAATAATGGCTTATCAATAGCATCGGCATTAAATTACTATCTTAAAAATTATTGTTTTTGCGATGTAGGCTGGAATGGCACCAACCTTAATTTACCGGCAACCTTACCCATGGTTAAAAAGTCGGTTCATAAAACCACACCTTACCAGTATCGCTACTATTTAAACTACTGTACTTACAATTACTCCATGGCCTGGTGGGATTGGGAACGCTGGCAAAAAGAAATTGACTGGATGGCTTTAAATGGCATTAACCTGCCGTTGGCTATAACCGGCGAAGAAGCCGTTTGGCAAGATGTATATAAAAGCATGGGTTTTACTGATAAGCAACTGGACGAGTTTTTTAGCGGTCCGGCTTATTTTGCCTGGTTCTGGATGGGTAACATTGATGCATGGGGTGGACCGTTGCCACAGCATTGGATGGACTCGCACAAAGAGTTACAAAAAAAGATCCTGGAGCGCGAACGCTCATTCGGAATGAAACCTGTATTATCCTCATTTACAGGCCACGTTCCGCCTTCATTTAAAGATAAATTTCCAGGCGCGAAAGTAAAAAAGACCAACTGGGATGCCGGTTTTCCCGATGTATATATCCTTGACCCTGACGATCCGATGTTTGAAGCCATCGGTAAAAAATATATAGAGGCACAAACCAAAGAGTTTGGGACAAATCACCTGTACTCTGCCGATACTTTTAACGAAAATGTGCCGCCAACAAACGACTCTACCTACCTGGATGGTATGAGTAAAAAGGTGTTCAACTCCATGGCTGCTGCTGATCCGAAAGCAATATGGGTAATGCAGGGTTGGATGTTTCACTATAATAACAAATTCTGGCAGCCGCAGCAGATTAAAGCTTTATTGAATGCAGTACCCGATGAACAGATGATCGTTTTAGATCTTTACAGCGATGCCCATCCCGTATGGAACCGCACAGAAGCCTACTATGGTAAACCCTGGATCTGGAGCATGTTGCAAAACTTCGGTGGCAACATAAGCCTGTTTGGCCGTATGCGCCATGTAGCTGCCGACCCGGCTATCGCCCTGCATGACCCCGAATCAAAAAATATGCGGGGTATAGGTATCACTCCTGAGGGTATCGAACAAAACCCGGCACTATTTGCTCTTATGCTGGAGAACGTATGGAACGATACTCCAATTGATGTGGATAAATGGCTTGTTAACTACGCGCAAAGGCGTTATGGTCAAAGCAACAGCCAGGTGAATGAAGCATGGCATATATTGCTGAACACGGTATATTCCGGTGGCCTTACCGAAGGCGGCCCCGAATCAATTATTGTAGCAAGGCCAACGTTGAAAAAGACCATCGATCGGGTATTGACCAAACTGGATTATGATCCGGCACAACTGATTAAAGCCTGGGGCATGTTTATAAATGCCTCTGATAGCCTGAAACAAAGCGATGGCTTTCAATATGATTTGGTTGATATAACCCGCCAGGTATTGGCAAATTACGCAAGCCCGTTGCAGCAAAAAATGGCAAATGCTTACAAAAGCAAGGATAAAGAGCACTTCAAATTATACAGCACACAGTTTTTGCAGTTGATGGATGATATGGATGCTTTACTAAGCACACGTAAGGATTTTCTGCTGGGTAAATGGATCAATGAAGCAAGGGCTAACGGTATAACCGAAAAGGAAAAGAACCTGTATGAACTTAATGCCCGAGACCTGGTTACGCTTTGGGGCGATAAGGAAAGTGGTTTAAGTGAATATTCCAATCGCCAATGGGCCGGACTTATTAAAGGTTACTATAAACAGCGTTGGGTGTTATTTTTTAGCCAGTTAGATAAATCCTTGTCAACCGGGGCCGAGTTTGATAACAAAGTTTTTTACAAGCAGGTAAAGGACTGGGAATGGCAATGGGTAAATAAACATGATAATGCCTATCCAGGTACAGCTAACGGTAATTCAATAGAAAAAGCTAAACAACTGTTTGAGAAATATAATGGTATAATTAAGCAAGCCTATAATCCGCAGTAATGAAAAAGCGTAATTGTATTATTCTTTTAATTATTGCTTTGGCGGTTTGCAGTAATAAAGTTTACTGCCAGGCAATGAATGATCACATATTCCCGGCTCAGGCATCAGCTAAGCTGTTTATTGATTTTGACAGTAAAGGTTTTTTAATAAATGGTAAGCGCACTTTCCTGGCCTCTGCTGGTATGGAATATGCCAGGGTACCACATCAGCTATGGCACGACCGTTTGCTGCGTTTAAAACGCGCGGGTTTTAATTGCGTGGAGACATACACCCTGTGGAATTTCCACGAACCGCAGGGGGGTAAATTCCACTTCACCGGCGACCACAATTTGAACGCGTTTTTAAAGATGGTTAAGGACTTGGGTATGTATGCCATTGTTCGTGTCGGGCCCTATTATTGTGCCGAGTGGGATATGGGCGGTTATCCAATATGGCTGAAGTTTAAACCAGGCTTGCGTGTGCGGGAAGATAATGCTGCATTTGAAAAGTACGTCGACCGTTTTTTTGATAAGCTTCTGCCTATTGTATGCAATCAGCAGATCAACAAAGGCGGACCGGTGATCATGGTTCAGTTGGAAAATGAGCATAACAATGGCTGGGGAACAATAACACCCGATAATTATTTTAAGCGTTTGCAAAGCAAGGCTCTGGGTATGGGCCTGCAGGTGCCATACTTTTTCAGCGGCCTTCACCATTCAAGCGACCCGGCAGGCGATGATACACTGGATGATAGTACACGGCCCAATCCCTGGTTCTCAACCGAGTTTTGGAGCGTATGGTATTCCCAGTACGGCGCTAAACCTGCTGATTCGGCTGTGTATAGCAGACGTACATGGAAAATAATAGCACATGGCGGCGGCGGGTATAATTACTACATGGCGCACGGAGGATCAAATTTTGGCTATACCAATAACGATGAGGATGCAGCCTCGTACGATTACGGAGCGGCAATTGGCCAGGCGGGTGATTTGCGCCCCATATATTATGCCTTTAAATGTGCTGCTATATTTGCACGCAGCTTTCAGGATATATTGGAGAACAGCACCGCTGCAACTGTATCCTATAAAAACATAACGACTGATAAGGATTTAAAAGTAACCTCACGGTCTGGTGATGCGGGTGATCTTATCTTTCTGGATAATCCCGGTACAAATACGGTTAAAGCTCCTATCAGGGTAGATGCAGCGATACCGGTATCAAACATAACAATAGCTCCCGGCGAGATATATCCGCTGGTACATAATTTTATTCTCAATAAGGCAATTACTATTAACTGGGCGCTTACGCGCATTTACGGATTGGTAAAGCAAGGCAATACCACCACAATTTTGGTTGAAACCACTAAGAGCAATTCTGCATCGCTTTATTTTAAAATAAACGGGAAGCCAACCATCATTCATGGAGCATCGGGGTTTAAAATAACTCATGGCAACATCAGTCTTATAGCTCCCCGGTATCAAACCGCTAACCCTGCAGAATATACGTTTGAAGTTTCCGGTCAGCGCGTTCGCATTTTGGTAGCCAATGCACAGGATATGGATAAAACCTGGATTACGGAAGTATCCGGATCAAATGCTATTATTAGCGGAGCATCATACCTGGGAGAAGTTAAAGTGCAAAACAAACAGCTGCTGGCAAATGCCGAATATCCTTTGATGGCTAAAAAAGACGGTCAGGTCAGGTTGTATTTAGAGAAGAGCTCATCTGTATTAGATGCTGTTTATCAGAGTGATATAAGTTCAATCTCAACTATTAATCTATCTGCATGGCAAAATAAAAATGCCGCTGTTTATGCTGTGCCCGAATACGATGATAAAAATTGGTTCAGTTCCAAAGATCCTATGCAAATGGGGGCTGATGGTAATATCACAGCCAATGCCTGGTATCGCACCAGATTAGCTGTGCCCTCATCAGGTAAATACACCATGCAGGTTGACGGCGGCGACAGGGCCACAGCTTTTATTGATGGCAAGCAGGCCGCCCGCTGGAAGGTCCGTAATGGAGAGGTAACGCTCGAAATAGAAAAAGGTAAACATACGCTGGCCGTATTTACCGCGCATGATGGTCGCGATAAACTGGCTGCGTATACGGGGACAATTACCGATGTAGATAAAAAAGGGTTATCGGGACAGGTCCAGCTTAAAAAAGGGGGCCCTTTTATCTCTACCACCACAAACTGGTATTTTATAAAGGCTGAAAAGGCAACGGATGTAAAGAATACAATTCCCGCATTTGATACCAGCACCTGGAAAAAATACAAGATAGGCGATGATGCATTTAATAAACAGGAGGGCTACGGCTGGTTTCAAACTACTGTTCCCGCACCCGAAGGCAGCCCTTCAAAATTGATGATCAATTTCAGAAGCGTTGATGAAGATGCCACCGTATTTATTAATGGTAAACAGGTAGCGCAACATAAAGGCTGGAACTCGCCATTCGCTGTTGAAGTTAATGATGCGGAAACCCTCAAAAAGCCGATCACCCTTACTTTGTTTATCGAAAACTATTCGAATGAAGGAGGGATAGATCAGCCCGTAAAAATTAATAGTATTGGCGATGGCATGGTATTATCCGGATGGAAAATGCTCGGCGGTCCGGGTGACCCAAATGTGGCCACCGGTTGGAATAAAATTTCATCCAAAATAACGTTTTCCGGTCCGCAATTTTTCAGGTCGCAATTCGCCGTGCCAGCGCCAAAAGGGAAACACCTGATAT
>Ga0193717_1000639_pt1 | contig 22519 bp, 20 predicted proteins | sample U2c2metaG_FD_145900 | JGI IMG/M metagenome (GOLD analysis project Ga0193717, IMG submission 145900) | Soil microbial communities from a riparian zone of the East river system, Colorado, United States - U2c2 | ecosystem: Environmental > Terrestrial > Soil > Riparian zone | place: USA: East River...
TTCCTTGTCCCCGGATAATGCTTTCCATGCAATGCCCATGTCGAGCAGGTTTACAAAGAAATCGTTAGTGAGCACTCCCGGACGTGATGTGAAAACACCATGTTTGGAACCATCAAAATTGGTATTCAACACACGCATGCCACCTAACAATACGGTTAACTCAGGCGCTGTAAGTGTGAGCAATTGCGCCTTATCTACCAGCAACTCTTCGGTAGATACTGGAATTTTTGATTTGCGGTAATTACGGAAACCGTCAGCAATGGGTTCCAGGTAGCCGAACGATTCCGCATCGGTTTGTTCCTGCGAGGCATCCATACGGCCAGGTGTAAAAGGAACCGTGATGGCATGCCCTGCATCGTTAGCCGCTTTTTCAACCGCCACGCAACCGGCCAGTACGATCAGATCTGCCAGCGAAACTTTTTTACTGTCAGCCTGCGCCGCATTAAATTCTTTTTGAATGCCCTCGAGTATGTTCAATGCGTTTTGCAATTGCGCCGGATTATTCACCTGCCAGTATTTTTGTGGTGCAAGGCGGATACGGGCGCCATTGGCACCACCGCGCTTATCAGAACCGCGGAAGGAGGAAGCCGAAGCCCATGCTGTGGAAACCAGCTCAGATACGCTTAACCCTGATTCCAATACTTTTGCTTTCAAGGCTGCAATATCACTTTTAGCTATCAGTTCATGGTCAACTGCAGGAATAGGATCCTGCCAGAGCAATTCTTCCTGTGGTACCTCAGAGCCCAGATAACGTTCACGGGGGCCCATATCACGGTGCGTTAATTTGAACCATGCACGCGCAAAAGCATCTGCAAATTCTTCCGGATTTTCCAAAAAGCGCCTTGATATTTTTTCGTAAGCCGGATCAACCCTTAAAGCAAGGTCGGTAGTAAGCATGGCCGGCCGATGCTTTTTTGAGCTGTCATACGCATCAGGAATAATAGCTTCTGCATCTTTAGCTACCCATTGGTGTGCGCCGGCCGGGCTTTTAGACAGTTGCCATTCAAAGCCAAACAGGTTTTCAAAAAAATTATTACTCCACTGGGTTGGTGTTTTGGTCCATGTTACTTCAATCCCACTGGTAATCGTGTCGGCACCTTTGCCAGAGCCATAACTGTTGCTCCAGCCGAAGCCCTGCATGTCGACGCCGGCAGCTTCGGGTTCTTTGCCTACATGGTCAGTAGGCGCAGCGCCGTGGGTTTTGCCAAAGCTATGGCCACCGGCTATTAATGCAACCGTTTCCTCATCGTTCATGGCCATCCGGCCAAATGTATCGCGGATGTCTTTGGCGGCAGCAACAGGGTCAGGATTACCGTCAGGGCCTTCAGGATTCACGTAGATCAATCCCATCTGTACAGCCGCAAGTGGTTTTTCCAGATTGCGGGAGTGAATGTCACCGTCGGCATCGTCGTCTGATACCGTTACGCCATGCCCCTCTACCACACCGGGCGAACCATGTGCATAACGCAGATCTCCACCCAGCCAGGTGGTTTCAGCGCCCCAATACACAGATTCATCCGCTTCCCATACATCTTCACGACCACCGGCAAAGCCAAAGGTTTTAAACCCCATTGATTCCAGTGCTACGTTACCGGTAAGGATCATCAGATCGGCCCATGAAATTTTACGGCCATATTTTTGTTTGATCGGCCAAAGCAGCCTGCGGGCTTTATCGAGGCTTACGTTATCGGGCCAACTGTTAAGCGGTGCAAAACGTTGCAGCCCTGCGCCAGCACCGCCACGTCCGTCGCCCACGCGATAGGTTCCTGCACTGTGCCATGCCATGCGTATGAACAAACCGCCATAGTGACCAAAGTCTGCCGGCCACCAGTCCTGTGAGTCGGTCATGAGTGCATGAAGGTCTTTTTTTACTGCCGCCAGGTCGAGGCTTTTAAAAGCTTCGGCATAATTAAAATCTTCCCCCATCGGACTTGATAAAGAGGACTGCTGGCGCAGGATATTCAGTTTTAACTGGTTGGGCCACCAATCGCGGTTCCGGGTGCCACCCCCACCAACATTATTCTTCATGCTGCCGTTGTGAAACGGGCATTTACTGATGTCATTTGATTCGTTTTCCATATTTATAAGTTTATATATTGAACACTTACTTGCACCTATTGGTTGTACAGCGTTATAAAATTATAACATTGGGGCCAACAATCACAATCGATTAATTCTATATCCAATAGTTAAAACTTATTAGGTCATCATCATTTAAGGTAAAATGTACAGCAATAAATAGTTCTTTTGTTTCAAATTAACAACCAAATGATGAAATGCCAACAGTATCATTGGGATCTGCGATCTTGAAAAATAAGTGTTTCCAGCAATGGCTTAGCAACCATTTGCAACAATTTTCCATCTAAAAACTGTTTTGCACGCGGAACGTCACTTTCTTCTAAATGCTCAATTATAATCGGAATATTAGGATAATTGCGGCTTAAGCGTTTTAAATACAAATCGTAATTTAATGAACCGAGGCCCGGTGCCGGAAGATCAATTGCCCCTACACCCCTCAATGCATGCGCCTCGCTGGCATCAATATCCGCCATTTGCACGCCATGCACCGAAGCAGCACGTTTTACATCTTTAGCGTGTGCTATTTTTATTCTATCAGACAAGGCATTAAAAATCTGGTTAAGTGTTTCATCCATTTGGTCAATATTATGCTCTTCAAAGTAATTTGTAGGATCCATTAATAAGCCCAAATGAGGGTCGTTTATATCAGCAAACAAGCGCAATGTTTCTTCAATTGAACCAATTACATTATTTACATACGTTTCTACAAGGAAGGTTACACCATACTCTCTCGCAAAATCAACTAATTCCCGGATCACTTTATGACATTCCTGGTATCCTGTCTCCGTTTTATTTTTGGGGTGGTGTACCCAATCGCTATCCGGGTCAAATGTGCCTGATTCGCTGATAACGTATGGCGAACCCAGTTCATTTGCAAAACGTATAATTTGTTTCAAGTAGTCCAGGTTCTTTTTTCGCTTTGCTGGATCGGGGTGTACCAGGTTGGTATAACCCGAAATACAGGAAATAGGTAAATTGTAATTCCTAAACGTATCACGTATCTTTTTACATTTATCTGATGTGATCTGATCGATCGAAAGATCCATGTCTTTAAAAGATACATCTAACTGAACTGTGTTGAACCCGAACTCTTTAATTTTCCGGGCTATTTCTTCTAACGTGTACGGAAAATAGCCCGTAAATATTCCAACTTGTATCATTGTTTATTGATTTAAGGTTAGTTTGCTGATAATATTTCTTCTATAGCTACTGCTCTATGCTCTTTGTAAGAAAGATAACAGGCATCAACCAGTGCCATAGTTTTAAGGTTATCTTTTCCACCTATTTCCGGTTCTTTATCTTCTTCAATAGCGCAAAGCAACTGCGCCATGGGCCCCGCGAATGCATCGGGAAACCATACTTCATCCCACCGGGGCTTTATCCACTGACCCTGGTTACTAATGATGCTATAATCTAAAGTACTTGGCGTACGTTCAGGATAGGATGGCCAGCCGATAGTGCCTTTAGCCAGACCATCGGTTCCTTCAACCCGCCAGTTAATATATGTATCGTTTGCCGCGCCTTCCCTACCCGGTCCGGTCCATATATCATCCCACGAGGATGCCCTGAAACCATTAGCATACTCCAGAATATATAAAGCGATACCATCTTCGTGGTTAAAACTTTTCGCACAGCGCGGATCCACGCTCACACTGGCAAATACACGTTCGGGATCGCCAAACAGAAACCGGAAGGCATCTAAATGATGAACGCTCATGGTGCGCAGTGTAGCCCAACCTAATATCTTTTGCCAATCCATATAATGAGGGATAGCACGCATATCAATTGACGCAAATACCGGTGTTCCTAAAACCTCCTGATCTAATAGCGATTTACAAGCCCGTATTGACTGATCGTAACGCATATTTTGGTTAACCCCAAGCTTTATGCCTGCATCGGCACACATTTTTACGATCTCTTTAGCTTGCCGCAAGTTAATACCTAATGGCTTTTGCGCCAGTATACCTTTAATATGCTTTTGCTTAACTGCTTTACGTATCACCTCTATCTGCACATCAGGTGGTACGGCAATATCAATTACAGCAATTTCGGTATCGCCTAATAGTTCATCATAAGTATTGTATACCTTTTTAATGGCGTGCCTATCGGCCACCGCCTGGCTGTTTGCCCGGTTCCTGGAAGCAATGGCTACCGGATTAAAACCAGCCTGCCTGTAAGCAACAAGCTGGCAATCGGCCATTATAAAGCCCGAACCTATACACCCTATACCTAATTCTTTATTAACCGGAAGCTTTGGTAGATAATCCAGCTTAATATCTGTATTCATAGCCGGTTATCTATTTTACTTTTAGCGTTATTTCGTTTTCTTTATTCAAAAAATCTGACTGGGCGGACAATCCCGTTGGAGCAGATTCCATTATCGCATTATCGGGTACCATGTTTACAGGCGTAATGCATGAGGTATTTTTTTCGCGGAATGGTTTATTATAGCTTAAGTTATAAGCTGATATTAATGACCAGCGTGGTTTATCTGATAAGTTAGCTTCAGACATGTGCAATAAATTGGGATGGAAAAATAACGCATCACCTGCTTTTAATTCTACGTATATTTTTTCGCAAATTTTCAAAGCTTCTTCTACAAAAGGCATATCTGCCCCTTGCTGCTCGCCGGCAAACAAATGTTCAAACCGCCCCATTTTGTGCGATCCTTTAAGCACCTGCAAACAACCGTTCTCTTTAGTGGCTTCTGTAAGTGCCAGCATCACACTTATCAAAGCATTGGGATATAAAAACCCGTTTTTGTACCAATAACCATAATCCTGATGCCACTCCCATGCTCCGCCTACCTTAGGTTCTTTTTGCATTAGTTTGGAATGAAAATGGCAAACCTCCCCATCGCCCAGTAAAGATTGAACTGATCGTACCATTCTTTCGCTGCGTGTTAACAGGCTAAAAGTATCATTGCCGGGTGTGAACCATAAAGTAAGTTTGGTACGCTTGCCCGCCTGATCGTTTAGGTCAAAAGCATTGCTGCGCAAAATATCATCATTGGTGGCAAGGTTATATAGCAGGTCAACTTCCGGCTGAGTAAGAAAATTTGGAATGATTAAATACCCGTCATTATCGTATTGGGCCTTTTGTGAGGCTTTTAAACTTTGGTAAGACATAATGATTTATAATTTGGTTAATCAAATTTTCACTTAATAATTCCATAATACAACAAGTATCTGTTCAAAAAAATAAACTTTTTCAACCTGTTTAATTGCTTGTAATTAAAATATGGTATATATATTTATACTACCAATTATTAAACGGCTATTATATGCGTCCTCATATTCAAAAACTGCCCTTATCAGAGCAATCCTCTTTTCTTGCAGATAAGTTTGTTACGCCTTACTTTGAAACGCCCTGGCATTATCATTCAGAATATGAACTGGTACTTATTATTAAAGGGAATGGAAAGCGCTTTGTAGGCAATCATGTTTCAGATTACAAAGAAGGCAGCCTAACTTTTCTGGGGCCTAATTTGCCCCACTTGTTCCGAAAAGAAAACAGTGCTGCCGATGGAGGATCGCTGGTAATTCATTTTAAAGAAGAATTTTTAGGGAACGAGTTTAGGACGATACCTGAAATGCAAAAAATAAAGCTACTTTTTGAAAAGTCAAAAATGGGCCTGCACATTAAAGGCAGCACACGGGATAAAATAAGCTTGCAAATGTGCGGGATATTAAGGCAAAAGGGTATGGAAAGGTTAATTGCTCTTTTACAACTGCTCTCTTCTTTAGCTGATTCTACCGAATATGAATCATTATCGAACCCTGATGTAAGTGGCCAGAACGGAAAGGACAGCGATAGGCTGGATAAAGTTTTTGATTATGTAATGACCAACTTTACCAACAACATTCAGATAGAAGATGTAGCTAAAATAGCAAACATGAGCTACTCGGGATTCTCCAGATATTTTAAAAACCGAACTAAAAAAACTTTCTCACATTTTGTTAACGAGATACGTATTGGCCACGCGTGTAAATACTTAATGGAGGGAGATGCAAGTATAAGCACAGTTTGTTACCAAAGCGGTTTTAATAATTTAACTCATTTTACCGAACAGTTTAAAAAAATCATTAAGCTTACCCCAACCCAGTTTAAAAAGCATAACAAGTTTTAGCTTTTAAAGCTTATTGCCCTCATACCGTTCTTTTATTGTGTTTTTCATGGTAATACCCGCTATAACAGCTATTCCTTTTTTCGACAGACCCCGAAAAGATTTCGGCCACAAACCGTTCCTTTGGGAATTTCAGCCATTATAAGCCATTATTAAAAGGCAAGGACGATCTCTGGTAGCCTTTTTCACATAGTCCTGGCGAAAGCCTCCAGAAGCTTCCCGATACGCATGCTGGTGCCGGTGCTTAAACGGCTCATTTAATCGCGTAATGTTGTCATGGTACGAAGTTCCGGAAATTTTGTATTCCACTCCCTTGTAATTGGTTTAGATGTGGGGGTTATAAAGATTTCCAGGATCAGGGAAACTTCTGCTTCTTTAACATGACCGCCGTGTACGGTAAAGCCTGAATCTGCCAAAGCAATATGGGCGTGTACAATAGGCTTGTTTTGAAAATACCCTATATTTCCATTCAATGAAAGCACCTCCATTGATGGTTTAAATATGTGGTACTTATATTTTTGAGCCTGAATATCGTAATACGCAACTTCCACGTTTTTAACCGCGCCAATCCCGGAGATGCTTGCGCCGGGCAATCTTTCCTTTTCCATAAAAGCCGTAAGACTGGCAATAACCGGTTGACCAGCCTTCAAAACGAGCAGGTAATTATTACCGTCCTTACGGTAATCCAGATCATTGGCAGTAACTGGTTTATCCGTGCCTGTTACCTGGGCCGACAGACGACAACAGGTGCCTAAAACAAGAATGAGTGCAAACAAAAATTTCAAGTTCATGGTTGTGCTTATTTAAAATACCCGGCATACTCCTCCGGCATCCCGTCAATCTTCTTTATCATAATATCCTTATAATAAACCTCCGCAGCTTCACTCTGTATCTGGATCTTACCACTTATCAATGGCTTTGCTTCACCATTGGCCATATAACGGCTGTTTGACAGTGCCATTACCACCTTTCCGTTAACGATGCGGATGCTTTTATCGCCGTACGTTATTAACTCCAATTCGTTCCAGTCTCCTTTTATTTCGGCATCTGCTCCGGCGTGGCAAAAATTACCGTTACCCGTACCGCCGCCAAATGCCATTAACGTGCCGCTGTTATCAAAAAAATAATCTTTACCATCTTTCCGCGCCTTAACATCCGACCGTGAGCTGGCCTGCGACCAGTAATCGCCCATGCCTTTTTCTGTTACCTGGAACTCCTGGCTCAGCATCCAGGTACGCCAATACTCTACACCGCATTTGCCTTGCGAATGGTATAAAACACCGGAATCTTTGTCTTCATTTAAACGTGGTGAATATTTTTTATCGCCCCATTTTACCTTTAGCTTAAGGTGATAGTTTCCAAAATTCTGTTTGGTAAAAATGCAGCCATAGATATCGCCATCTATCTTCAGCACAGGTACGCCGTTTTCCATAATAATTGAAAATACTTTATCCTGGTTAATGTTATAACCAATAGGTTTTACATCCGTTCCATCCGCGTTTTTTGGAGCGGCACCTTTATATCCGTTCGGGAACCTGAAGCTTTGGTAGATATCCCATTTTGACAAATTTTTATCAAGCAACGGCGTCCAATCATTTTTGGGCTGAAATGAGGTGGAGCATAGCAAGATGGCGATACAGCAAAGGGGTAAGAAAGGGTTTTTCATCATTTACAATTGTTATCAAAGTAAACTTAATACAATAATTTAGGAAGGAGGCCCGATTGGCTACTAACAATTTGATTAGCCTCAACTAAATGCCAATACTTTATGCCTCTGACAAAGAAATTATTGGATTAAACTGTCACTATTTGCTGCTCCAATGCGTCTTCTAAAAGAGAGCTTTGGTGTTCCGGTGACCCATGAAGTGTTTATATAGCTGTGATGTTCTTGAAACTGTTTCGATAACATGAAGTAATATACCCCGAAATATAAATGAAGAAAAACAGCTTATTTGTCTGGTTAATACTATGCTGCCTGGTTAACACCGCGCTGGCCCAACAAAAAAGATATGTTCCAAGAGTGGAAGCTTGTAACTGCCGGTTCCTGATGGACACCAGTTTTGTGCGTATTGCACCGGCTAACCTGCAATCGTTTTTTGCAGCTCCCTTCGAGAAGATCGACAGTAGTTTCAAAACCAGATGCGGGTACCTCATCGTGCCGGAAAACAGAGTAAAGCAATCTTCGCGGATGATCAAATTGCCCTTCATCGTGGTGGAAAGTAAGAACCCGAAGAAAAAAAAGGACCCCTTATTATTTACAGCAGGCGGACCAGGAGGAAGTTCCTTGTCATGGGCGATCGGCGCGGCAAAAAGCAATATCATTAAAGAACGCGACTGTATAGCTTTCGAACAGCGGGGAACACGCTATGCTTTGCCGCACTTAAGAGCATTTGATCTCGATAACGCCATCAAAGCCTCCTATCGGAAGAACCTGAATAAGGATAGTATGGTGCTGGAAGGTGTAAAGAAGTATAAGAAAACCCTCGAACAAAGAGGCATCGATCTTTCAGGATACAATACAGATGAAACAGTTACTGATATCCAGGATCTCCTGACCGTGCTTAAAATAGATTCCGTCAATTTACTGGGCATTTCCTATAGCGGCGGCCTGATGACTGCCGTATTACAGCAAGACCCGTCCCGGATCAGGTCGCTCGTGCTGGATTCTCCGCTGCCGATTTTTACCCCAATTGATGAGGATGAACCCGCTAATTTTAACGAGGCCCTGAATGTTTTATTCCGTCATGTAGAACAGGATTCGACTAACAAGCAACTGTATAACAACCTGAAACAGCGATTTTTGGATTATTTCAACGGCATAACCAATAAAACATTTTACCAATCTTACCTGGAAAAAGGCACAACTGATTCCATAAAAATAGCTTATACAAAGAATGAATTATTAGCGGAGATCATGAACGCGATGTCTGACAACTCGCGCCGAAAGAACGTTGCCTTTATGTTAACAGAAATGATTAAAGGGCATCATCGGGATTATATCCAAACCTTTTTAGATGACCTTTTCCGGAAGAACCAGGCTCCGGATGGTATGCGCATCTCTGTTTACTGTGCTGACCAAAGTAATTACCACCGTGAAGAAGTGATACAACAGCTCTACCGGATATACCCCTATCTGACCGGGTACCGTATCAATGACGTGATCAAATCTATGTGTGATTGCTGGATGGTACCGCCGGTAAAACCAAATACGAAACAACCCTATTATTCCCTAAAACCTATCCTGCTGGCGGATGGCGAAATGGATCCGAACTGCAGACCATTGTATATTCAAAGAATAAACCATTACATGCCTAACGGACAAAGTTTTTTATTTATAAATCGCGGTCACGGCGTTGGCAGTAAAGAATGGTACGATATGGTTTATCAATTTCTGAACGATCCCTATAAAAAGATTGTACCCCCCGATGCCAGCATAGTTGCTTACTGATCGTTCGTGGAAGTATTAACTGAATTATTTCTATTTTCAGGAGCCGGAACGTGATATTGCTGCCTGTTCTGAACCATATTTGATAAGTGATCCATGGCTGCATTTAGCCTATAATCCACTAACTGATCTACTATTACCCCTTGTTCTCCACGACTTAACTCTTGAAGCGCCTCTATCTCAGATAGCATTTCATATACTTGCAGTAAAGGGGAATGAGGAGGTATTTTTTTCCAGCCTCTTCCTAAGGTAAATATCCATCCTCCTCCATCTGTTGTCACCCCTGCGAAAGGTATAGCCGGAATTTCGACTGCACGTTCTTCGCGAATATAAACACCTATATAAGCTTCTTTGTTAACCTCATCAATATCTACTAAGGTAATCTTTGCGTAAAAACCAAAGGGATTGCCTGCATCTCCAACATCAAATGAATCCCCAACTCCAATATCCCCTTTATCAGCCACCGGAATTAATTCAGAGCATGGCATTCCATCGCCAGGATGCGTTCCCTGGCGATGAATTAGAATACAGGATGCCGGTATCTGATTATCCCAGCCTTCTTTAATTCTAAATTCAACATAAACAGTTTCATATTTTAAACGAATTTTAGCGGCCAGCCAACCTTCAAGGTCCCGGCGATGCAGGGGCCGGAGATGAAAGTGAGCTGACGCGTTGACGGTTAAAAGACGGGTGTAATCCAGCCACCCGGCCAGATCCATATTGACTGCATTAAGACCGGGGCCAAAAGTTAAATATGGAGATCCCGGAGGATCATCAGCACCAGAGGTATCGTAAAAAATACCATCGTAAGCAGACATGATATCCCATGGATCCCCGTACTCCTTATCGGAATTTTTCAATCGGGAATGATTTAAGCCTAATCCATGCCCAACTTCGTGAGCAACTCCAGTCAAGTCAATTGTAAAGGACGTTTTCGAACTGGGATCCCAATTTAAAACGGTTCTCCCCACACTGCCAAAATAATCAACAGGAACATTAAACACGCACACAATCACATCGAAAGGAGTAAGGTTAATTTGATTATTACCGGCAGCCTCTCTCGCCCATTCAACGATCTTATCTCTTTTTACGCTGTTAGCATAAACTAAAGATTTACTCTCCGTATCAGCCTCTGCTACTCCGGAATCTAACAAAATTTTTTTTTGATCAGCCTTTGTTTTATTCCATACATCATTTAAATCTTGATTGGTATGTCCGTAATCTATCCAATTAAAAACCTGACTATCTCCGATATCTAATCTGCCATGAGACATCTCATCGTAATAATCTACCAAATTTCTGGTCCCACTGCCTGCATTGGTAAACAAACGATCAGCATAATCTTTAGAAGGATTGTCATCTCCTCCTGCAAGTCGTAAAAGTAGTACGCCTAAACGCTTTTTCATAAGTTAATGTATTGATATTGATGATACTCAGCTAAATTGCGCTCTTTTATGGCCTGCCAATCTGCTTCGGTAATTTTATGCTTATTAAGACATATTTTATACTATTATGTCTATTGTTCAATTATTTAAACAATTTAGTTAATCAATTTTAATACATTTAAGTAAAAGTTAATATGTATACCAAACAGTGAAAGTTGTGCAATCTTTTGATGCATTGGACTCGAATTGGTGGGCAGCCCCAGGATTATAGGCAAAAGACAGTTTGCCCTTTCAACAAAGTAAAATATGGCTTTTCAACAAAACAGACATTCTGTATTACACGGAGTTTTGCTATATCAAATCTGCACAGCAAATGAATGAGCAAAATTCAAAGGAACAAGTATTGGTAACGGGCGGTACAGGCTTTGTTGGTGCGCACTGCATTGTACAACTCCTGCAAAAGGGCTATCGCGTCAAAACCACGGTTCGTTCCCTTTCCAGGAAAAATGAGGTATTAGCGATGCTTCAAAATGGTGGCATCAATTCGTTTGACCATATTCAGTTCATCGAGGCCGACCTGACGAAAGATGATAACTGGGATAAAGCGGTAGAGGACTGCGATTACGTACTGCACGTCGCATCCCCCATCGGGTTGAGCATCCCAAAAGATGAAAATGAAATGATCATTCCTGCCATTGAGGGAACCTTGCGGGTATTGAAAGCGGCAAGGACGGCTGGTGTTAAACGCGTGGTGATGACATCCAATTTCGGGGCAGTAGGTTACAGCCATGAGAACACTTCTACCCTGATTACAGAAGATGACTGGACAAACCCTAATGAGCAAGGCCTGTCGGCCTATAATAAATCAAAAGTATTGGCGGAACGGGCTGCCTGGGAGTTTATGGGAAACGAAATTGGAAACATGGAGCTTTCCGTCATCAACCCAATGGGCATATTTGGGCCTTCATTAGGCCCGGACCTGTCCAGTGGTTTCGAATTACTTAAAAAAGTACTGGACGGTTCCTTAAAACGAATACCCAATATTACCCTTGGTATCGTGGATGTACGTGACGTGGCTAATCTGCATATCCGCGCTATGACCCATCCAGCAGCCGGTGGGGAGCGGTTTCTGGCTTTGGCGGGCGGCATCCTGAGCTTGCCGGAGATAGCCCACCTGTTAAAGGACAATTTAGGTAACGATGCGGTAATGGTATCCACCAAAAAAATGCCCGACTGGATAGTGCGAATCGCCGCATGGTTCAACCCCGTAGCCAAAAATATTGTACCCCAGCTTGGCCGCTATCGTAATGCCAGTAACGAGAAAGCAAAGAGTATACTGGGTTGGCAGCCAAGAAGTAACAAAGAGGCCATCCTGGCCACAGCAGAAAGCCTGATCAAATATGGCGCTATCCAGCCAAAAAAATTCTGAAACTAATATGATCACCAAAGATTGGCAGGGCATGGAAACCACTGACCGCTCAACAAAGTAAATTCAAACCGCTCAACAAAGTAACGGTGATTTTCAATGCCGATATTTACTTTTTCCCGTTGGCCATAAGCTATGAAAAGACTCTTTAATATATTAAAACGCTTTATGCTGATTACGTTAGCTGTTGTAGTCGTCCTGTGCGTGGCAACCTATTCTTTCATGAAGCAACCGCAGTTCGGTCAGTTACCGTCAGGAAAGCGACTGGAGCTGATAAAAAGATCACCCCATTTTAAAGACGGTCGCTTTCATAACCTCATGGAAACACCGACGATCAGCGAAGGCTACAGCTTAACAGGAGAACTCTACAAAACATTATTCAAGTGCTATCCAAAGCGTGCACCGAATGATTCATTACCATCTGTAAAAACAAACTTGAAAGCGCTGCCCATTGACAAAGATCTTATTGTCTGGTTCGGGCATTCATCGGTTTTCATTCAGGCAGGCGGCATCAAATTTTTGGTTGATCCCTCCTTCAGTGGTAAAGCATCGCCTTTGCCCTGGGGAACAAAAGCCTACAGGGGCAGCAATATCTATGCTGCAAACGATATGCCGGAGATTGACTACCTGCTGATATCACATGACCATTATGACCACCTGGACTATGAAACGGTACTGGCCTTAAGAAACAAGATAAAGCATGTGGTGTGTGGTTTAGGCACCGGTGCTCATTTTGAGCGATGGGGTTATGTGCCGGAACAGATCATTGAAAAGGACTGGAATGAAAAAGTATCAGTAAATGCCAGTGTTGCTATCTATACTGAGTCGTCGCACCATGATTCCGGCAGGGGTTTCACACGGGGGAAAGCTTTGTGGATGTCTTACCTGATTCAAACGGGAAAAACAAAGATCTATATCAGCGGTGATGGCGGTTACGATGATCGCTTCGCCCGAATCGGAAAAAAATATGGCCCCGTTGACTGGGCAGTTATGGAGGACGGGCAGTATGATAAAGCCTGGCATTCGGTACATAATCTCCCGGAAGAAGTGGTGCAGGCGGGTATCGACCTAAAGGCGGCCAACTTGCTGCCGGTACACCATTCAAAATTTACCCTGGCCAAGCATCCATGGGATGAAACATTGATCAAAGTCAACGAGCTCTCCCGATCCAAGCCTTACAAGCTGGCCACTCCGATGATAGGAGAAGTTGTCCGTTTGAACGACAACTCACAGGTTTTTAAACAATGGTGGAAAGGGATCAACTAAATGAATAAAGTTATACAAGCCAATCAGATCACCTCTTGCTACATCGGCCCCAAAATATCGCCGGAGCATTTTGTCGCTGAACATTTCTTTTTGTACCTCACCAAAGGAACTATGAACGGTTATGACGGCCATCAAAATTATACTTTAAGGCCGGGCGAATATTGCATGGTCAGAAAGAACCACCTGGTAAGGTATAATAAGCAAAAAGAAAACGAGGAGTTTGAAAAGGTGATCGTGATATTTGATGAGATTTTCCTCAAGCAATTCCAGCAAAAACACAAAATAAGGGCTGGAGGAACGAAGATTAATGATGCTTTTATCCGGCTCAAAAAAAACGAATTGATCGGTAATTTCCTGCAATCACTTAAGCTCTACTACAACAACCAGGGAGCAATCAGCAATACGTTTGCCGATATTAAACGGGAAGAATTGTTGATGATCCTACTACAGTCAGTGCCAGAACTGGCTCATGTCTTTTTTGATTTTGGTGTTCCCCAAACGATTGATCTCGAATCTTTTATGAACCGAAATTTCAGGTTCAATGTCGCGATCCAGCGTTTCGCCTATCTTACCGGAAGAAGCCTTACCAGGTTTAAACAGGATTTTAAAAAGGTTTTCAATGAAACGCCCAGCCGCTGGCTGATCCAAAAGAGGCTGCAGGAAGCGTATTTTCTGATGGATAAAAAAGGCCGGAGAGCTTCGGAGGTATATCTTGAAGTGGGTTTTGAAGACCTGTCGCATTTCTCCTTTGCCTTCAAAAAGTCGTTTGGGTTTCCCCCCAGGGAACTGGCTGAGCGAAATGAAAATGAGTGACAGATTTAATAACGGATTGAACTTAAAGTTTCCAGAAGAGAATAAGGGATAGATGGAAGATCATATCAACATTTATTAACTTCGTAATTGCAGACTATTAATAATCAAATGAAATATGCCGATAAGTGATTTGGAATTGACAACGATTAAACCGGTTGCCGAACTTACCGATTTCGTTGAAAGTTTCTGGATGATCCGGAGCCATTCTGCAGTCGAAAAGGAAATTGTGGTATTGCCTGATGGCAGGTTTGATATTATCTTTTCATATGCCCCAAACGAATCCTTTCACGCCACATTAAAGGGCTTAGACACCGAGGCAGATCAAACTGTCATTCCTGCCAAGATGGTCATGTTTGCAGTCAGTTTCAAATTATTGGCTATCGAATACTTGCTTCACATTAAAGTTGCTTCTGTATTAAATGACGGTTATTGTTTACCTGCTGACTTTTGGAGTGTTACTAATGATGATCTGAATGATTTTGAAACTTTCTGCAATAGGGTTTCTGTAACCATGCTCGCCCTGATCAAACCGAGAATTGACAGCAGGAAGAAAAAATTGTTTGATCTGATCTATGCTTCCAGCGGTTCGCTGACGGTAAAGGAATTATCAGAAAAAGTTTTTTGGAGCAGCCGCCAGATCAACCGTTATTTCAATCAGCAGTTCGGCATTTCTTTAAAGGCATACTGCAATATTCTACGCTTCCGGGCATCATTGCAACAAATCAAAGCAGGTAAACTTTTTCCCGAACAAGATTTTTCAGATCAAACACATTTCATCAAAGCCGTCAAAAAGTATTCAGGAGTAGTGCCGAAAGAATTATCCAAAAACCAAAACGACCGATTTATACTATTATCAACATTACCGAAGAAATAGTTTTGCATCATCAAAACAAATTCAGTTGGCAAGATGATTCAGTATAAAGAAATCGCGATCATAGGTGGCGGCCCCGGTGGCTTAACCTTAGCACGCCTTTTACAACTTAAAGGAGCAAATGTAAAAGTATACGAAAGAGACATCAATGAAGCTGTAAGGCTACAAGGCGGTGCTCTTGACCTGCACACCGAATCAGGTTTAGCAGCTTTAGCAAAAGCAGGTCTGATGACCGAATTCAAAGCACACTACCGACCAGGAGCAGGATTGATCAGGGTGGTTGACAATCAGGCCAAAATTTATTCCGACCAACATACGGAAGGCAGCAGCGAAAAGTTCGGTGACCAAAATCACCGGCCTGAAATTGACAGAGGGCCACTACGGCAAATTTTATTAAACGCATTACAACCAGACACGGTTGTTTGGGACAGTCATATCTTATCTATTGAACCCATACAGGATCAATGGAAAATATTTTTTCAGAATGGCAGCACTACCATTGCCGACATTGTAATTGGAGCAGACGGGGCCAACTCAAAGATCAGACCTTTTGTTACAGACATCAAGCCTTATTGGACTGGTATTACCATGTTGGAAGGTGCAATAAAAGAGTCAGCGCATACCGCGCCCGTTATTCACCAACTCCTGAAAGGCGGAAAAATATTTGCCTACGGAAATGATAAGACCTTAATCGTAAGTTCAAAAGGCGATGGTAGTTTAGGATTTGCTACCAGCCATAAATCCAATGAATTTTGGTTTAAAGAAAGCGGAATAGATTTTAAGGACAATAAACAAGTATTGGCCTGGTTTAAAAAAGAATTCTCTGATTGGAGCGAGGTGTGGTGGGAATTATTTGAGTGTGAAAAAACACTTTTCATTCCACGACCTCAATACTGTATGCCTTTAAATCAAAAATGGGAAGCAAAACCGAACATCACCCTTATTGGCGATGCAGCTCATTGGATGCCACCATTTGCCGGCGAAGGTGTAAATATGGCCATGTTGGATGCATTGCAGTTAAGTGAAGCGCTCACCGATCCCGCATTGACCGGCATACGAACGGGCATAGCAAATTATGAAAAGCAAATGTTTGCCAGGTTCGCCAAAATTGGTCAGGCTACCTTATTCAATACCGAATGGATGCATCAGCCTGGCGCATTGAATGATATGCTGTCGATGTTCAGCAAAAATAAACTGAAACAGAGCTTATTTATAGCCAAGTATTTTGTCCGCGTCGCTTTCATTCCATTCGTCCGCAAAGCAGTTGGGCTTGCGCCAAACCAAAAAGTATTGACCTAAAAAGCAAAGAACTGAAGAATACGAAAATTCTTTTCCGGGAAACTTTCGGCGCAAAACATTGATTCCATCGTCTATCAATCCATGGTTGATCAATGATGAAGGTTATGACCAGTTAAAAGAAAGGCACACTCCTACCAAGTGGTAAATTGGATTGGTACAATGAGTTTAACCAGATTGCTTATTGAAAAGTGCTCATTGAGCAAATGAACAGAGGCTTTGATGGATAATTTAAACCAAAATTCTACATTTGCTCCCTTTAAAAATATAACTATGGAAAATTTTCAAAAACTAAAGGAAGTGATTGCTGCAATTGAAGTAGATGCAGCAAGTTTTTATGACAAGGGAAATAAAGCAGCCGGAACGCGTCTGCGCAATGCTATGCAACAATTAAAAGTATTAGCTACGGATATTCGTAAAGAAGTAACCGAGAAAAAGAACGCCCAATAATTAACAATTAAGAACTGTTTTTTGGAAAGGTCAGGCCACTATTGGTCTGACCTTTTTTGTTACAAACTTAACCAGCTAATCCATTTTGACTCCCTCTAATATCCGGTATTAGTACTGGTGTTCCTACCAAGTGCAGTATAGTTCATAATATGCGCAGTTTTATACAGGATGTTACATTTTCAGCACAAGATTTAATTTTTAAATGCCACGGCCTAATACTTGATGTAATCGGCTTATAACGCTGATACTGTGTACTAAAATGGACAAAAACTATAACCTTTTCATATCTCAGTTAAATATATTCTTTTCCCTTCTTCTAAAGATTCAGGAAGAGCATTGGTATTGGTTTAACTCTCGCCATGGCGTGTATAAATCGCAGGAGCATGACCTTATCACCAATCACATTGACCTTACTTTCATTGACTCTCAGATCGTGGTATTTAAGATTCAGGAGAACTCGGAAATGCCACATGCTATCAGGGAGCAATGTATGCTTGCGTACGAATGGATATTTAGTGTTGATTAAATTTCTCACTGTGGGGATTATTTAAGGTACTTTGCTCATGGCACTGTAATTTCAATCAAGTAGTCAATTGTTGAGCAGAACAAATCGGTGCCCTAAAGTGTACGGAATTGAATGGTCAAGCATTGCGGAATGTGCAGCTAAAGGCTCCCCTGATCTAATTTTCGAGCATTTCCCGTCGCGACCAGCATTCATCCATTGACCCACCTGTCGATTTTTCGCCCCTATGGCGCCAGTCGCCGTTTACAAATGAATATTGAAAAGAGAGGGTTTTGCCCACGCTCTCCGGTGTTTTGGTAAAGAAAGCTATATGCTCTGTGTACTTGCCATCACGGGCAGAGTAGCTTCCTCCCCCGGCATTCATGAATTGTTTAGTGGCTACATTGTAGGCGATCCAATGAAAGCGTGTGCCGGAAAGTACCTTCATGGTTCTTCTTGGAAAAAAAGGGCTGGGCCGCTTACTTACCTTATCATTTGTATAATTCCCGGTAATTATCCACGCGCCCGTCAGTTCGCCCGACTTTCCGTCATCTACCCGGTTCCATGTTTCATTTGATCGGGTTAAAGTAAGTTTGCTTCCTGCTGAAGTAATTTCAGAACTCAGCTCTTTACCTACTTGTTCGGGATCTATAGTATTCCATTCGATATGTTGGATCAGGTTATTGCCCTGAATCCGCCAGGTGCCGCCATACGAGCTTATAAATTTCTTTCCCGGGGCGTCGTAAGTGGCAACAGAGAAAACCTTTGCCGTATTAATCATTACCGTTTGCTTTTCAGCCGGCCCATATTCCCAGGCACCTTGCAGATCTTTGGCGTCTATGCCCGTAATTTTTAAGGATGTAAAGACAGCAGCTACTGATACCGCCAGTAATGCGATGGTCAGGAATTTAAGTTTTATTTTCATATCCATGTAGTTTAAACTTGTGCTCAGCGCTCTTTTACCCTTAATCTTTCTGACGAGGAAGATTAATCATTAAATTTAATATTTTAATTTTTCAAAATACTAAAAAAACAGGTCCGCTCCTGTGAAAAGGATAATGAAGAGTTATGCAATCGGGAGCAGCAGTCAATATTGTCGCAAACGCCCCACTAATTTGTCATAATAACACAGGTGTTTTAATCGCTCCTTGCAATAGCTTTACGGAATAAACCGATAAACTTAACATACAGCTATGGAAACAAAAACAGCAAGCAGAAGAACAGAGGGGTTACTGACCTTATTTGATATGCAGACCACTTTTTTTGCCCGTGCAATTGAAGGTATCTCCGTGGAAGATACTTATAACCGTTTAAATACCAGGGCAAACCACATTGCGTGGCTCACCGGGTCACTGGTGCAGCAGCGATACGCCATGACCAGGGAGACTCACCCTGAATTAAAACAGACCGGAGACGACTTGTTCAAAGACAACAAGGGAATCCAGGACGATGCAAAGTATCCCACTGCCGCCGAATATCTAAAGGATTGGGAAATGATCAGTCTCGTGACCCGGGAGGTACTGGTGAACATGGACGACGAAAAGCTGGATAGTGTAATTGATATGGGTTTTATGAAAATGACCCAATATGAGCTGCTATCTTTTACGATCTATCGGGAAGCAAGTATCATCGGTCAGCTTGCCTTATGGCGCAGGTTGCTGAATTATCCGGCCCTGAGGTATGATTAGGATAATAGGTTAACCCTTGGGGGATTGCATAATTCCATCACACCTGATTTATATATGGTTACGCCTTTTGTTATCGTTACATCGCCCTGCGCCGATTGTTGACGCAGAGCGATGTAGGCCTTCACTGAAAAGGAAAAACAGTCTCATCAAGAGGTTCTTCGTCACTTGGTGATGATTCAAAACTCAGATCAATAAAAGTGATTCTTAGGAGCAATGAAAGCTTTTCCGATCAATTACATTTCACGATTACCAATTTTCACCAAAAGTGACGCAGAAATAGTTTTGGAGCTAATCAAGCATCCGGTATTTCAGGTTCTACCAGTTTAACGAGTTTTTCCAGCGATTCCTGCCAACCCAGGTAACACATTTCAGCTGGTATCACCGAAGGTATTCCTTCCTGCAGCACTTTTAGTTCCGTACCTACGGATGTTTTTTGAAGCCAAACGGAAGTAGTCATTACACCAGGCAGGTTTGGGTCATCAAATTTGTCTGTGTATTTCAGAAACTCATTGGGTTTGATCTCTAAATATTCCCCACCAAATGAATGGCTGTTACCAGTTGTGAAATTGTGAAACGACATTTTATAAGTACCGCCTACCCGAACGTCCATGTCGTGTATGGTACAAAGAAAACCATAAGGCGGTAACCATGAAGCCATAGCCGTGGTTTCGGTAAAGGCACGATATAGCTTTTCAGGTGAAGCCTTAATAACTCTGTGCAATGAAACTTTGTTGTCAGACATAAAAATCATTTTTTTGTATTCCTACTCGTTTGGCTTTTCGGGTCGCCCGTTTTTTAGGTGGTAGCTGCTCCACCGTCTATTGATTGTTGTTTATATTAATTTGCTTTAACAAAGATGCAAGTAAAAACAGGTATTGAACAGGGCAGTATACGACAATTTACAGTCAATTTGCGACAAGCTATTGAGGTTGTTTGCTGCGATTATAACAACAAATGGAAAATTCGGCACTGATTTAAGAAGGTTTACCTTAACTTCACATATCTTTGGACTCAAAATTTACAAACATATCTTCATGGCAAAAGCATCTGAAATTAAAGTAGGAAACATATTACGTTATAACGGCGAACTGGTAACCGTTACAGAAGTTCTACATCGTACCCCAGGTAAAGGAGGGGCTTTCTATTTAGATAAGTTTCGTAATATTAAAACCGGAAAAATTGTGGAGGCTCGTTTGGCCACTGACGAACAAATTGAAATTTGCAGGGTAGAAACTAATGATTTTCAATATCTGTACGAAGAAGGTGATTTCCTGGTAATCATGGATAACACCACTTTTGATCAGTTTAATATTCCAAAATCGTTATTCGGCCCGTCTGCAAAATTTCTAAAAGAAGGAATGAACGTCATAGTTTCCTTTGAAAGTGAAGAACCCATTATGGCGCAGGCACCTAACAGCGTAGAATTAGAAATTACTTATGCAGAGCCGGCCGTTAAGGGTGATACTTCTTCGGGCGCACTGAAATATGCTACAACAGAGAATGGCATAGAAATAAAAGTGCCACTTTTTGTGAACCAGGGTGATAAGGTAAAAGTAGATACACGCACCGGCGAATATCTTGAGCGTGTGAAATAGGTGATCATAAAATTATTCAGGCGGCTCCTGTAATTTGAGCCGCTAAATGACAAGGATCTCCTGATGATTATAACTAAACCAACTATATTTAATATGATGGAATCAAAGTTATTTTCTTATAAGGTTGATGGCATTGTGCTTGAACCCGTAAATGACAGTCTGAAAGTCAGCCCTGTTTTTGACAGGAAAGAACTGGTAGAAAAGGTGAAGGAAATCTTAAAAGAAGATAATTTTACGCTTGATGAACGGTCAATAGAATACAAAATTGAAGACGGTCAGCTTTATCTTCAAGGCCTGGCTGTAAAACATCCGGAATCAAAATCCATTGGATTTAGGATAAATAACTAATTGTTTCATTACAGATTCTTTATATAAGAATCTGTAATGAAACAATAGACCATCAGCCCCCTGTTTACCAATGAAAATAGTGTCTGTTTACTTAAACAGCGTAATATTTTTGCGAATATAATCTACAATATGTAATGGTTGTGAGCCGGATATGGTTTCAACCAGATCATTTTGTACGGGAAAATACACCGTTACGGCAATCCTGGGCACTCATGGGAAATGCGGCTAAATATTTGTTTTTAAGTTAACAAAGGGTTCACACACAAAGGATTCCTTTGCTCAAATACTAACCTATCATTAGCTCGACCATGAAAAAAATCTTATTTCCCATCCTTGCATTTACCATAGCAGCCGCAACAGGCTGCAAAAAAGATCACCCTGATCAAACCACCAAAGTCATTTATCCGGATATGGCAGAGGTTACCGATCCGCCGGTTTTGTTCACCACTGCTACCGGCGTAAAAGTGTACAACGGCGGCTTTGGTTCTGCCGTTGCAGCTGATCCAAACGATCCGGCCGTATTTTATATGCTGACTGACCGCGGTTCAAACGTTGCCGGATCGTTTGGATCTTCCATCATTATCGGCAAGCCCGATTTCGATCCGCAGATCGGTAAGTTTAGACTCAAGGATGGTAAACTCGTCCTGGAGCAGGTGATCGATCTAAAAAATGCATCTGGTGGTAAACTGAATGGCTTACCTAACCCGGCGGGTATGGGCGCTTCAGGCGAGACCGCCTACGACCTGAATAGCGCGGTAATTGCCCCCAGCGCTGACGGTATCGATTCAGAAGGCATGGTATTGGCTGCTGATGGCACCTTTTGGATAAGTGACGAATATGGTCCGCACATCGTCCACTTCGACGCGACAGGTAAAACCATTGAGCGAATTAACCCATTCGGCACCGGTACCGGCGGCCGTAAGATACCTGCGGTGTTCGCCAATCGCAGGGCAAACCGTGGCATGGAAGGTTTGGCTATCACTCCCGATGGAAAAACACTCGTGGGCATGATGCAATCGCCGATGTATAACCCGACGAAAGCTGCCGTAGCCAACTCCTTGGTCTTGCGCATCCTGACTTTTGATATTGCCAGCGGCGCGACCAAACAATACGCTTACCTGATGGACAATATTACGCTTACCGGCGTGAGTGATATTGTAGCGATGAACGCGACGACCTTCTTAACCATTGAAAGGGACGCCCTTTTCGGCGGCGCGGCAACTGATCCC
>Ga0193717_1000640_pt1 | contig 22493 bp, 23 predicted proteins | sample U2c2metaG_FD_145900 | JGI IMG/M metagenome (GOLD analysis project Ga0193717, IMG submission 145900) | Soil microbial communities from a riparian zone of the East river system, Colorado, United States - U2c2 | ecosystem: Environmental > Terrestrial > Soil > Riparian zone | place: USA: East River...
CGGCGGGTTCTAGCGGTCAGTGCACCACCTAGCTCGAGGAGTTCTCGTGCAGGTGCTTGTTGCTGTTCGTCGTGAGTTCTGGTTGCTGATTCGTGAGGGCTGCTCGGCTGGTGAGGCTGCGGTCAGGGTGGGTATGTCGGAGCAGACTGGGCAGCGGTGGTTCAGGGATGCTGGCGGGATGTCGCCTGTGCGTGTGGTCGTGCCTGTGCCGGCTGCCCCGCAGGGGCGCCGGTTGACGATGGACGAGCGTGAGTTGATCGCCAGGGGTGTGACGTTGCAGATGACGTTACGGGCGATCGGGCGGATGATCGGTCGGTCTCATACGACGGTGAAGCGGGAGTTGGACCGTAACCGCAACCGCAAGCGTCCGGTCAGGTACCGGTCCAGAGGGCAGTTGAAGGGTCCGCGGATCGGCCGGGCGAGGTCAGATACAGCCCGGACGCGGCCAGGCGCCGGGCGGAACGGCAGGCTCGGCGCCCGAAGACCGCGAAGCTCGCCGCGAACGACCGGCTGCGTGAGCAGGTGCAGACCCGGCTGATCGACAAGCTCAGCCCGGAGCAGATCGAGCACCGGTTGAAGGTCGACTTCCCCGACGAGGAGGAGATGCGGGTGAGCCACGAAACGATCTACGTATCCCTTTATGTGCAAGGCCGCGGCGCGTTGCGCCGTGAACTGACACAGTGTCTGCGGACTGGGCGGGCGTTGCGTAAACCCCGCCGGCACGCCGCCAGGGAACGCGCGGCCCGGGCGGAGAGCAGGATCCCTGGCATGGTGTTGATCAGCGAACGTCCCGACATCGCCGACCGCATCGTGCCTGGTCACTGGGAAGGTGACCTGATCACCGGAGCCGAGAACAAGTCCGCGATCGGGACCCTGGTCGAGCGCACCACCGGGTTCGCCATCCTGCTCCACCTACCCCACGACCACGGCGCCCTCGCGATCCAGGACGCCATGATCCACAAGATGGCCCAGCTGCCCAAGATCCTGCTCCGCACGCTGACCTGGGACCAGGGCATCGAGATGCGCAACCACGCCCAGATCGCCGACGCGACCGGCCTCGACATCTACTTCTGCGACCCGCACTCACCCTGGCAACGCGGCACCAACGAGAACACCAACGGCCTCCTGCGCCAGTACTTCCCCAAAGGCACCGACCTGTCTGGCTACCACCCCGACTACCTCGACTACGTCGCCGCCCAACTCAACAACCGACCCCGCAAACGCCACCACTGGCGCACCGCCGCCGAACGCCTCGACCAGCTACTCTCAGAACCCTTCACCCCACCCACTGGTGCACTCACCGCCTGAATCCGCCGTGACCCTCGGCAACCCCCCAGGGTGAAAAGGGGGCGAATGATCAGGTGGGTTCAAGCTGCTCGGTTGTGCTCACACCGAATCCGGTAAAAACACGCTGACATCAGATGACTTGGCGGCCGATCGGCGCTACCGTCGAAAAGTTGCGCTCACGCAGGTCGAGGTGCTCTGAGGTCTCCCGAAGGTCACGCGTGCATTACTTGCTTGCGTTTTGTTCAAGACAACGTTGACATGCGCAGTTTCGACCAAGCAACATAAGCGACTGATCCGCTCAGCGCGGCCATCCGCCCAGGGAAGTTGGTTCGACGTGCGACGACGTGTGACTGGACTTGTGGGGGTGACGCTGGGGCTGGCCCTGGTGCTCAGCGCCTGTGGTGACGGCAACGGCGACAGCGGCGGCAGCAGTGCCGGTGCCAAGAGCGTGGTGATCGCGATCACGGCGGACCCGCTGAACTACATCAACCCGCTGAACGAGAACGGCAGCCCCGGCATCCAGGTGGCGCAGGCGATGTACGCCCCGCTCGTCACCACGGACCCGAACACCGGCAAGACCGTCAACGTGATGGCCGACTCCGTCACGCCGGACAAGACCAGCCAGACCTGGACGATCAAGCTGAAGGCCGGCAACACCTTCCAGAACGGCCAGCCGCTGACCGCGAAGGACTACGTCGACAGCTGGAACCTGACCGCGCAGGGCTCGACCGCGTGGAAGAACAACGGCTTCTTCTCCAAGGTCGAGGGCTACGGGGCGCTGAACCCGGAGACCCCGGACGGCGCCACGCCCAAGCCGACCGCGGTGAAGGCGCTGAGCGGCCTGAAGCTGATCGACGACCTGACCTTCTCGATCAAGCTGAAGGTGCCGTTCTCCCAGTTCGGGCTGACCCTGCAGTACCTCGGCCTGGCCCCGCTGCCGGAGGAGGTCCGCAAGGACCCCGACTCCTACAAGCGCAAGCCGATCGGCAACGGCGCGTTCAAGCTGGACGGTGACTGGGCCCCGGGGACCGACATCAAGCTGGTGAAGTGGGACGGCTACAAGGGGCCGAACGCACCGGCGGCGGACGCCATCACCTACCGGTTCATCCCGAACGGCGACACGGCGTACAACGAGTTCCTGGCCGGCACGGTGGACTTCGTCGACGTACCGTCGTCCAAGATCAAGACCTTCAAGACGGACGCACCGGACGGCTGGGTCACCGCCACCAGCTCCGGCGCCAACTACCTCACCTTCCCTGCCTGGGACCAGCGGTACAAGAACCCCAAGCTGCGGCACGCGTTCTCGATGGCGATCGACCGGAAGGCCTTCGCCGACCTGGTAGGCCTGGCCACGCCGTCCAGCGGACTGATCTCGCCGGACATCGACGGCTACCGCTCCGATGCCTGCAAGTACTGCGGTTTCGACGTGACCAAGGCCAAGCAGTTGCTGGCCGAGGCAGGCGGGTTCTCGGGGCCGGTGAACATCAACTACAACACCTCCAAGGACACCGGCCAGCTCTTCGCCGAGGCGCTCGGCAACATGCTCCGGCAGAACCTCGGCCTCGAGGTGAAGTACACCGGCAAGCAGGCCTCCGAGATCACCGAGCTGGCCGACACCCGCAAGCTGGACGGGCTGCGACTCAGCGGCTGGGGCCACGACTACCCGTCGATCGAGGACTACCTGACCCCGATGTTCAAGTCATCCGGTGACGCGAACTTCGCCGGCTACAACAACCCCGCGCTGGACAAGATCCTGGCCGAGGGCGACGCCCAGCCGGACCCGGAGCAGGCGATCAAGCTCTACCAGCAGGCCGAGGACATCGCGCTCGAAGACCTGCCGCTGATCCCGTTGTATGCCAAGCAGAATGCCTATCTGCACTCGGCGAAGATCGATCCGCGGGAGTCCAAGTACACCGGCGTGCAGGCCCTCTACTCCACGTTCCAGTGACCCGGTTCGTACTCCGCCGCGCCCTGGCGGCCGTCCCGATCGGGTTGATCGTCACGCTGGGGGTCTTCGCGCTCGTTTTCGCGATGCCCGGAGACCCCCTGCGGGAACTGGCCGGTGACAAGCCGATCCCGGCCGCGGTGATGGCCGCCAAGCGGGCCCAGTTCCACCTCGACGATCCCTTCATCGTCCAGTACCTGCTGTCGATGAAGGACATCTTCACCGGCAATTTCGGTACGACGTTCGCCGGCGCCGAGATCGCGGATCAGCTGAGACTCCGGATCCCGGTGACGCTGAAGCTGGCCACGTTGGGCCTGGTGTTCCAGTGGGTCGCCGGGCTCCTGTTCGGCCTGTACGCCGGCTTCCGCCGCAACGGCATGGTGGACCGGCTGCTCCTACTGTCCACATTGGTCGTGCTGGCGGTACCGAGTCTGGTCCTGTACTTCGCGGCGCAGTACGTGCTCGGCGTGGAACTCAAATGGCTGCCGGTGTCCGGGGTCGCCGACGGCTATCCACTGTCCTACCTGATGCCCGCACTGTGTATCGGGATCATGGGCTTCGCCGGCCTCGCCCGCCTCACCCGGACGTCGATCGTCGAGACGGCGAACGCTGACTTCGTCAAGACGGCCCGGGCCAAGGGCCTCGGCGAGCAACGGATCCTCTGGGGTCACGTGTTGCCGAACGCCTTGCTGCCGATGGTGACCTTCATGGGCATCGACGTTGGCGGCATCTTCGCCGGCGCGATCCTTGCCGAAAGCATCTTCAACCTGCCCGGGCTGGGGCAGTTCATGTTCCAGGCCATCAAGCTGAAGGAGGGCGGTGTGGTGGTGTTGCTGTCCACCCTGGCGTTCGTCTCGTTCATCCTGATCAACCTGCTGGTCGACATCGTCTACGGCGCGATCGATCCGAGGGTGCGCAATGTCTGAGGCACAGCAGGTCTTCGGGGCCGAGACCCACGATCTCGACGGCAGGACGCTGTCGAACCGCGAACTGCTGAAGGCGCTACTGCGCAAACCGCAGTTCGACGTGTGCCTGCTGCTCGTGCTGACCTTCTTCCTGATGGCCGCGGCGCCGCGGATCTTCACCTCGGTCGATCCGCGGTTCTGTCAGCTGACCAACTCGCAGCACGGTCGCGAGCCCGGGCACCCGTTCGGGTTCGACATCCAGGGGTGCGACTACTTCGCCAACGTCATCTACGGCGCCCGGCCGTCGGTGTTGGTGAGCGTGATCGCCAGTGTCGGCGGGTTCGCCATCGCGGCCATCCTCGGACTGCTGGCCGGCTACTTCCCGGGCTTCGTGGACAACCTGATCTCCCGTACTGCGGACGTGTTGTTCTCGCTGCCCGGGTTGATCGCCCTGATCGTGATCCTGAACTCCGTACCGAACCGCAGTATCTGGATCATCGTCGGTGTCATCCTGCTGACCTGGTGGCCGCTGGGAATGCGGCTGATGCGCTCGACGGTGTTCTCGGTGCGCAACCGCGAGTTCGTCCTCGCCGCCCGGTCGATCGGGGTTCCACCGCTGCGGATCCTGCGCAAACACGTGTTCCCGAACGCGATGGCGCCGCTGCTGGCCAACACCACGCTCGGCATCGGCGGATTGATCGGGATGGAGGCGGTGCTGACCTTCCTCGGGGTCGGGTTGCAACCACCGTCCATCTCGTGGGGAAGCCAGTTCGGTGCCGCCGCGGCGTACCGGGACTCGCCTCATCTGTTCCTCTGGCCGGCGCTGTTCATCTCGACGATGACGATCTCCTTCATGATCATCGGCGACTCGATCCGTGACGCCCTCGACCCGAAGTTGCTGAAATGACGACCGGTGAAGTGCTGCTGAAGGTGGACAACCTCAGCGTCGAGTTCGACACCCCGCGCGGTCCTGTCCGCGCGGTCGACTCAGTGTCCTGGCAGGTCCGGGCCGGCGAGACGCTCGCGATCCTGGGGGAGTCGGGCTCCGGCAAGAGCGTGTCCACCCAGGCGCTGACCGGGATCCTGGAGATGCCGCCGGGCCGGATCGTCTCCGGTACGGCGTCCTATCGTGGCGACGACCTGATCTCCATGTCGGTGAAGGAACGCCGCAAGATCGTCGGCGACCGGATCACCATGGTCTTCCAGGACTCGCTGTCGGCGCTGAACCCGGTCCAGTCGGTCGGCAAGCAGATCGCCGAGTGCTTCCGGGTCCACCGCGGTCTGTCGAAGTCCGACGCGATGAAGCGGGCCGCGGAGATGCTCGACCGGGTCCGGATCCCGGCTGCCGCCAAGCGGGTGAACGACTATCCGCATGAGTTCTCCGGCGGGATGCGGCAGCGGGTGATGCTGGCGATGGCGCTCGCGCTCGATCCCGACGTACTGATCGCGGACGAGCCGACGACCGCGCTGGACGTGACCGTTCAGGCACAGATCCTGGAGCTGATCGAGGATCTGCAGGCTGAGCGGGACATGGGCGTCGTACTGATCACCCACGACCTCGGCGTGGTCGCGGACGTCGCCGACAACGTGGTCGTGATGTACGCCGGGCACGTGGTGGAGCGGTCTTCCACGGCCGAGGCACTGGAGTATCCCGTGCACCCTTACACCGAAGGGTTGCTGGGCTCGATGCCGTCGGCGGATCTGAAGGGCCAGGAGTTGCCGACGATCCCCGGTACGCCGCCGTCGTTGCGGGCGATCCCGTCGGGTTGCGCGTTCCGGACCCGGTGCCCGATAGCCGTCGAGGAATGCGCCCACGAGGTACCGCCGCTGCTGACCGTCGCACCCGGGCGGGACGCGGCCTGCATCCGGCGGACCACGATCTCTGCGAAGGAGGCGGTCTGATGGCCGAAGAGTTGCTCGTGGCAACGAATCTGGTGAAGCACTACGACATCAGCCCGGCCTTCTCGTTCGGCTCGAAGGTCGTGGTCCGGGCAGTCGACGGGGTCGATCTCGTGCTGCGCAAGGGCGAATCGCTGGGCATCGTCGGCGAATCCGGTTGCGGCAAATCCACCCTGGTCCGGCTGCTCGCCGCGCTGGAGAAGCCGACGTCCGGCGAGCTCCAGTACGGCGGAGTCGACGTCAGCAGGTTGCGCGCCAAGGAGTTGCGCAGGTGGCGCCGCAACGTCCAGGTGGTCTTCCAGGACCCGTACTCGAGCCTCAACCCGCGGATGCGCGTGGGGGAGATCATCGCGGAACCGCTGGAGGTGCATCCCGATGTCTCGCGCGGCCTGGACATCCGCAAGCGCGTCCGCGAACTGCTGGAACTCGTCGGGCTGCGGGCCGAGGACGAGACGCGCTTTCCCCACCAGTTCTCCGGCGGTCAGCGCCAGCGCATCGGCATCGCCCGCGCGATCGCGCTGAACCCGGATGTGTTGTTGTGCGACGAGCCGGTCTCGGCGCTCGACCTCTCGGTCCAGGCCCAGGTGGTCAACCTGCTGATGCGACTGCAACGCGAACTCGGCCTGAGCATCATCTTCGTCGCCCACGACCTGTCGGTGGTCCGTCATGTGTCGGACCGGGTTGCCGTGATGTACCTCGGTCGCGTCGCGGAACTCGGCGAACACCAGCAGGTCTACGACATCCCCGCCCACCCGTACACCCAGGCTCTCCTCTCCGCCGAGCCTGGTCTGGCGCGCCAGGGCCGGCGGCGGATCGTCCTCGCGGGCGACCCGCCTTCCCCGGTCATGCCGCCCTCAGGTTGTCGGTTCCACACCCGCTGCCTGAGAGCCGAGGCCCGCTGCAGCACCGAAGTACCAGAACTGCGAGTGATCCCCTCCGGCCAACAGGTCTCCTGCCACTACGCCGAAGAAGCCCAAACCGACTACAAAGCCTTCGTGCCAAGCTGATCCGCATGCAGATCGAACCACGGCCCCACGACGATCCCGGGCTGAGCTTCCTGCTGGATCTTGCGTTGAAGGAACTCTTCGTCCGTTATCCCGACAGTTCGTCCACCCACTACCTCGATCCGGCGACATCGTTCCTGGTGGCGGTGAGTGCGAACGACGCTGTCGGGTGCATCGGGCTGATGCCGGCGGTCGATGGAGTCGGTGAGATCAAACGGATGTTCGTGCGTTCAGACCAGCGTGGACGAGGGCTTGCCCGGCTGTTGGTCCCCGTCCTCGAACAGAACGCCGCAGCTCGTGGCGACCACACTGTCCGCCTCGCCACCGGCCAACGCCAACCCGAAGCAGTCGCGCTCTACGAGTCCCTCGGCTATTCGCGGACCGGCCCGTACGGCAAGTACCTCCACGACCCCCTCGCCCTCTGCTACACCAAACCACTGACATAACAGGCTGAATCGCCGATTCATAGGCATGCTCAGGTACGAGGGACTGTGGTCGGTGTCGGGAAGGACAGGAGATAGTGCCCGGACCGGGGCGATCGGCGCGGCATTCAGGCGGGACGCGACGGCCGGGAGTGCCGATGGAGTGACTACCTCCTGTCCTTCCCGACACCGGACACCGGCATCTGACGCTTGGCCGCGGTGAAGGGTCAGGGTGCTGTGCCGCGGTTCAGGCCGAGGCTGGCGATGAGGTCTTCGTGGAGTTCGAACCAGACGCGGTGGCAGGAGTCGATGTCGGTGCGGTCGACCCATCCCGCCTCGCCCGCTCGGGCGCGGTGCAAGGCCGTGGTGAATCGGGTGTCGTAGCCACCGAAACGAGTGAGGATGCCGCCGAGGCGTTCGGCGATCGGGGCGAGCGCCTCGTCGATGGCCGTGAGCTCGTCGAGGACGCCGCCGTCCCAGACAGGATCGGAGTGATCGTTGGTGGCGAGCCGGCTCCCGGGAACAGGTCGGAGCTGCCAATCGGTACAGGCTCGCTGGAGGCGGGTGTTCAGCGGGAGGAAGTCGCGGTAGATGTCGCGGGCTTGATCCGCGCCGCCGGCGGAGTCGAGCTCGGCCGCGAGCAGGCGTTCGTTCTCCGCGCGGCCGGACTCGGTCAGGGACCAGCCTTCGAGGTCGGCGAAGGCGGCGTACGTCACCCAGCCGCGCGCCTCGGCGTCACCGAGCAGCTGAGCGGTCTCGGCCGGTTCGAGCCCGAACCGGCGGGCGAGCACAGGGGGCGCCGCGAACCCGACGATGCGGACGGCGTGGAGGACCAGCAGCTCGGAGGACGAGTCCTGGGTCATGAGTCAGTTTCCTGCCTGGCGGTGAGCCGGTTGAAGTGCTGCTGGCAAGCCTGTGGGGAGTTGAATCCCATCGCCTCCGCGATCTGCGCCCAGGTCAGGCCGGCACCGCGCGCGGTGAACAGCAGACCCGTTTCGAGTCCTTCGACCTCGGCCCGCGCGGCGGCCAGGAGCGCGAGCGCACTGAGGACACCCTCGGGATCCAGAGCGCCGGAGCGCCAGAGCGCGAAGTGAGCGAGGTCGACCGCCGACGGCGGGACGGGCGCCGGCCGCCAAGGTCGGGCGTCGAGCTCGTCGGCCCCGAGCGAGAGGAGGTGCTCACGTGCGTCCTGCTCGCGGCGCGCTTGGGCGTGATCCGCGTTCTCTGCCTCGTCCTTGCCTTGCACCCGAGCCATCCTGCAGAATCAACAGAACGTTGTCAACATTTTGTTGAAAGGCTGGGATGATCGTTCCCCTCAGGGACGCCGCTGTGAACACCTGCGGCGGCAAGGCCGGTGCGCTCGGTGCGCTGCTCCGTACAGGCTTACCGGTGCCCGACGGCTTCGTCATCCCGTTCGACGCCTATCGACTCAATGTCCACGGTCCGGACCGGCTCCTGGAAGACCTCGCGCACGGGCTGGATGAGCTCGGCGATGTCCCGGTCGCGGTGCGGTCGTCGGCGGACAGCGAGGACACCGTTCACGCGTCGGGCGCAGGTCAGCACGAGAGCGTGCTCGCGGTACGTGGCGTCGCTGAGGTCGCCGACGCGGTGCGGACCTGTTGGGCCTCGCTGCACTCGTCACGTGCCATCAGCTACCGGGGCACCCACGGTGCGAGCGATCCGGTGATGGCCGTCCTGATTCATCGTCTCGTGGACGCCGAGGTCTCCGGCGTGATGTTCACTCCTGCTGAACCGGCGGGCAGTACCGAGATCGAGGCGTCCTGGGGCCTCGGCCCCAGCGTCGTCGGCGGAACGGTGACCCCTGACGCCTACCGCGTAGCTGCGGATGGTTCCGTCACCAGCACGATCTCGGACAAACGGACACGGCTCGACCGCGACGGCACCCGGCTCATCACCCGCGACGTGCCCGCCACCGATCGCGAGCGACCGACACTCCACGACGTGACCGTTGCTCGGCTCGCGCAGCTCGGTCAGGAGGTAGCGGCCGTGCTCGGCGGGCCGCAAGACATCGAGTGGGCGATCACCGGCGACCGCAATTGGGTTCTGCAAGCCCGGCCGATCACCGTCGCACCCCCGCAGGTACCTTCCGCGGTCGCCTCGCACGCCTCACTGACCGGAACACCGGCCAGCGCCGGAACAGTCACCGGAACCGCGCGGATGGTCCGCGGTCCCGACGACTTCTCGCGCGTGCAACCTGGCGACATCCTGGTCTGTCCGTACACCGATCCGGCCTGGACGCCCTTGCTGCGCATCGCTGCCGGGGTCGTCACCGAAACCGGAGGGGTCCTCGCCCACGCGGCGATCGTCGCACGCGAGCTACGGATCCCCGCCGTCGTCGGGATCCCGGGCGCCACCACAACGCTGAACGACGGCGACACCATCACCCTTGACGGTGCCGCCGGCACCGTCACCACGCCAGATCGGAGCATCGACACCTGATGGCAACCCGCCACCTCTACATCGCGCGCCACGGCTACGCCGACGCGTTCGGTGAACTCACCGACATCGGACGACGGCAAGCCGCTCTGCTGGGTGAGCGCCTCGCACGACTCCCGATCGACGCGGTCTGGCATTCCCCGCTCCCGCGCGCCGCCGCCAGCGCCCACGAACTCGTCCAAGAGTTGCCGGCCACCACGCCTGTCGCAGCGGCCGCCGAACTCATCGACCACGTCCCCTATGTGCCCGCCCCGGCTGAGACGCCCCCTGCGTGGATCCCGTTCTTCGACGGCTACGCCGAAGCCGAAGCCGAGGCCGGCCGCAAGCTCGCCGAGAGCCTGATCGCCCGCTTCGCGACCGCTCCCGATCCGTCCACCTCGCAGGGCGATACCCACGAGGTCCTCATCACCCACGCCTACCAGATCGCCTGGCTCGTCCGTCACGCCCTCGACGCTCCGCCGGCCCGATGGCTCGGCCTCAACAGCGCCAATTCGGCCCTCACCGTCATCGAGTACCGTCCCGGACTGCCGCCAGGGATCGTCATGTTCAACGAGCTGACCCACCTCCCCGCCGAGCTGCGCTGGACCGGATTCCCCACTACCACCCGGCCTTGATCCGGTCGGCTGAGCGGGAGTGACATCCTTGGGCGGTCGGGTCGGTTCGAGGAAGGGTGCGGATGATCAAGGTCGGGGTGCTGGGGGCCAAGGGCAAGATGGGGGCTCAGACGTGTCTGGCGGTCGAGGGCGCGGACGGGCTCGAGTTGGTGGCCCGGCTCGATCAGGAGGATGACCTCGAGGAGCTGGCCAAGGCCGGTGCCGAGGTCGTCGTCGACTTCACCCGGCCCGAGGTCGTGATGGACAACCTGCAGTGGTGCATCGGGCACGGCATCAATGCCGTGGTCGGGACCACCGGGTTCGACGACGAGCGGCTCGCGACCCTGCGCACGCAACTCGACGCCAACCCCGGGACCGGCGTACTGATCGCCGCCAACTTCTCCATCGGCGCGGTACTGATGATGCAGTTCGCCGCCAAGGCCGCCAAGTACTACGAGTCCGTCGAGATCATCGAGTTGCACCACCCCGACAAGGTCGACGCCCCCTCCGGGACTGCGCGTCGCACGGCCGAGCTGATCGCCGCCGCCAGGCGCGAGGCGAAGTCCGCGCCCATCCCGGACGCGACCAGCACGGGCCTCGAATGCGCGCGCGGTGCCGACGTCGACGGGATTCGCGTGCACGGCGTCCGGTTGCGCGGCCTGGTCGCTCACCAGGAGGTGCTCTTCGGCGACGTCGGCGAGACGCTGACGATCCGGCACGACTCGATGCACCGCGAGTCCTTCATGGCAGGCGTCCTGCTCGGCGTCCGCAGGATCGTCGACACCCCGGGCCTGACCGTGGGCCTTGAGAACTTCCTCGATCTCGAGTGACATGACAGCCAAGAAGGCGGCGATCGTGATCGCGGTCGTCTTCATCGTGTACGCCGTGCTGCTGGGCTGGCGTGGTGTCCTCCTGATCGGCACCGGTGATCCCGTCGCAATCGTCCTCGGCATCGCCATCCTGGTGATCCCGGTGGTCGGCGCCTATCTCGTTTGGCGCGAGTTCCAGTTCGGCAGCCGGACCGAGGCACTGGCCCGCGAACTGGAGAACGCCGGGGGTCTGCCGGTCGACGATCTCCCGCGCCGGCCTTCGGGGCGAATCGACCGGGCTGCCGCGGACGCTGCCTTCTCGAAATACAAGGAAGAGGCGGAAGCCGACCCGGATGACTGGCGGGTGTGGTTCCGGCTGTCCACCGCGTACGACGCCGCGGGCGATCGCAAACGGGCGCGGGCTTCGATGCGGACAGCGATCGTCCATCACGACCAGCAAGTGAACTGACAGTCCCTCTCAGCTGGAAGTTTCTCGTACTTGGCTGTGGACGCTCCGGACCGCCTGACAAGGCGGTACGGAACGGGATACCTTCAGTAGGTGCGTGACGACCGTCACGGACAGGCCGGAGACTGGGGTGGAGCCGTCCTTTGCCATCAGACGGATCTCGCCGCGGCTCGGACGACGCCCAGGGGACAGGTTTCGGTGATCTCCTTCGTCGGCACCGGCGTGATGCCGGACTGTCGCAGGAGGCGCTGGCCGAAGCCGCCGGCCTGAGTGTCGACGCGATCGCGGCCCTCGAAAGGGGTCGTCGACGAGCACCGCGACCACATACATTGCGGCAGCTCGGAGACGCGCTCAAGCTCGGCGAGCCCGATCGCGCCCAGCTCGCCACTGCCGCCCGCCATGACGGCGACACCACCCGCGCGACGATGCGCCCGCTGCCCGTTCCCGCGAACGAACTCGTCGGCCGGGCGACAGAGCTCAGCGGGGCCGGGCGCCTGGTCGGCAACAGGCTCACCCGGATCCTCACGCTCACCGGACCGGGTGGCGTGGGGAAGACCCAGCTGACGCTGGCGCTGGCCGGGGGAGTGGCGGAGAAGTTCGAGGACGGGGTCTGCTGGGTGCCGCTGGCCCCGATCTCGGATCCGGGCGGGGTGGCTTCCGCGATCGCGGCGTCGACCGGTCTGCATCCGCTCGACGGCGCGCGCCTGGTCGAGGAGATCATCGAGCACATCGGCCGGCGGAATCTCCTGCTGGTACTGGACAACTGCGAGCACGTCGTCGCGGACACAGCCTCCGTCTGTACTGCGCTGCTGGAGTCCTGCCCGAACCTCGTGGTGCTCGCCTCCAGCCGCGAGCTGATGCGAGTCCCGGGCGAGAGCGTGTACGTCGTACCGCCGCTGGCGCTCCCGCGGAGCGATGAGCAACTGGAGACCTCGCCCGCTGTCCGGTTGTTCGTGGATCGGGCGGCCGCCCGCGGCAACGGACCGACCGGGCAGATCGAGCAGGTCGCGCGAGTGGTCCGCCGGCTCGAAGGCATGCCGTTGGCGATCGAGCTCGCCGCCGCGAGGACCAACGTCCTCACCGTGGAGGAGCTCGCCACCGAGCTCGAGACCTCCTTCGGCATCCTGGCCGGCGGGACCAGTACTGCGGGTCCGCGGCAGCAGTCCCTGTACGGCGCGATCGGGTGGAGCCACGATCTCCTGACCCCGGCCGAGCGCGAGTTGTTCGCCCTGCTCTCGGTGTTCGTCGGCGGCTGGACCCTGAGCGCGGCCGCGGCCGTGTTCGCCGACACGACCAGCCCGGGTCCACTCGACCGGGCCGCTGCCCTCGACCTCACCGGCAGGCTCGTCGACAAGTCCCTGATCCGGGTCAGCCGGGATCGCGGCATCGCGCGGTACGACATGCTCGCGGTGATCCGAGAGTTCGCGGCCGCGCAACTGGTCGCCAGTGACCGGGCGGAGGACGCCGCCCGTCGTCACGCGACCTTCTACCTCGGCCTCGCCGAGGAGGCCGAGAGCCATCTGCGCGGCGCGAGCCAAGGCGATTGGCTCGACCGTCTCGACGGCGAGCTGGACAACCTGCGCGCCGCGATGTCCTGGTCGCTGCGGACCGGTGCGGTCAGCGAGGCGGTCCGTCTGGCCGGCGGACTGTGGCTGTTCTGCTACCTCCGCGGCCACTACGCCGAGGGCGGTGAGTGGCTCGAACGCGCGTTGGCGCTTGCCGACGACGCCCCCGATCTCAAGCCCAGCAAGGCGAAAGCCTGGCTTGGAGCAGGCATGCTCTCCTTCCTGCAGTGCGAGTACGACGCTGCCACCTCGCGGCTGGAGTTCGCGCTGGCGCAGTACAAGGAGCTCGACGACACAGCCGGTACTGCGCTCGTCATGCAACGGCTGGGCAGTGTGGCCAGGGAGCGCGGCGACTACGTGGCCGCGGAGAACCTGCACTGCCAGAGCTTCGACCTGTACGAGACTTTGGGGGATCGGTCGGGCATGGCCTGGGCGCACAACCAGCTCGGGTTCGTCGCCTGGTTGCGCGGTGACCTCGAGATCGGGGCCCGACGGTGCCGCAAGGCCCGGGACAGCTTCCGCGTGGTCGGTGACGGGGAGGGACTGGCCTGGTCGTTGATCAGTCTCGGCACGATCGCGCAGTACAGCGGGGAGCTGATCGAGGCGGAGGACCTTTTGCAGGAGAGTCTCGCGCTGTCCCAGCGACTCGGGTACCGCGAAGGGGTCGCCTGGTCGCTGAACCAGCTGGGGATCGTCGAGCGGCGTCGCGGTCTGACCGATCGGGCGGTCCACCTGCTCGACGAGAGCCTGGCGGAACACCGCGACCTGGGCGACCGCTGGCGATCGGCCAGTGTGCTCGAGGAGCTTGCGACGGTTGCCCAGCAGCGCGACCGGACGGAGTACGCGGCCTTCCTGCTCGGAGCCGCCGACGGTATCCGCGAGGCGATCGGTGCCCCGGTGCCCGAGATCGAGAAGCCGGATCATCTGGCGACGCGGCAGGCGATCGAGCAGACCCTCGACCGCCGCGCCTTCCGGGCTGCCTGGTCTGCCGGCCGCGCCGCACCGCTGGCCGCCGTCGCCGACGGCTATCCCGGGCCTTCGGCCAGCCCGGACCGCTCGACCCGCCTCTGACGTTCCTGGAACCCTGTTCCAGATCTGTAGTGGAAACTCTGGCAAACGCTTGCCAAGAGGTCGGCGACGACCCAGACTGAGCCTCCTGATCCGCCCATCAGGAAGGTGTTCGATGACGTACGAGTTCAGTCGCAGGAGGGTGCTCGGCATCGGTGGGGCCATCGTCGGGGGTACCGCCCTCGGTTCTCTCGGGACCGCCGAGGCTTCGACGAAAGAGGTCGGCAGCCGTTGGCAGTCGGACCTGGTCCGGTACGACGCGAAGTACCGGCTGGTCTATGCCGAGGACGCCGAGGGGAACCGGATCCCCGACTTCAGCCACGCCGGCTACAAGTACGGCGACAGCCCGATCCCGCATGTCCGGACGGTGCTCAGGGTCGGTCCGGTCGCCGGCGACAACACCGCGCATCTGCAAGCCGCGATCGACGAGGTCGGGCTGCGCGCGAAGGACCGCACCGGCTTCCGCGGCGCCGTACTGCTTGCTCCTGGCAACTATTCGGTGGCGGGCACGCTGCGGGTGAACCAGTCAGGCGTCGTACTGCGAGGCTCCGGCGACGGCGCTGATCCTCGCAAGCACACCATCATCCAGGCGACCGGGAACACGCCCGTGTCGAGGGATGTCATCGTGCTCGGCGGGGGAGGAGCGGCCACCGGCTGGCGCGGTCAGGTCGCCGGCACCCGCACGGACGTCACCAGCGACTGGGTCCAGGTGGGATCGCGCTCGTTCGAGGTCGCGGATGCCAGTGCACTGAAGCGCGGCGACAACATCATCTTGATCCACCCGTGCACCGAGGCCTGGCTGGCATCGGTCGACCACGGCGGTACTGCGACCGATGCGGGCTGGACGGTCGACAGCCAGCCGATCACCTACAACCGCCACATCCGTGCGATCCGCGGCAACACCGTGACCGTGGACGTGCCGCTCTTCGAGCACCTGCGCCGCGAACGGTCGCAGTCGTATCTGTATGTCTGGGACCGCGCCGGCCTGGTGACCGACGTCGGTGTCGAGAACCTGCGGATCGACATCCAGTTCGCCGGCGATCCCGATGTGGACGAGGCGCACGCCTGGGTCGCGGTGAAGGTGCGGCAGGTCGAGGACGCGTGGGTGCGGGACAGCACCTTCCTGCACTTCGCGAAGGCGGGCGTCGAGACCACCGAGGCCACCCGGGTGACAGTGCGCAACTGCCGCGCGCTCGATCCGGCGTCCGTGGTCACCGGCGGGCTGCGCTACAACTTCAACTGCGAGGCGTTCTCGCAGCAGGTCCTGTTCGTGGACTGCTACGCCTCGAAGGCCCGGCATGCCTTCATCTCCAACGGCGCCAGCAGCGCCTCGGGCGTCGTCTTCCTGCGCGGTACTTCGGAAGGCGCCCTCGCCTCGAGCGAAGGTCATCGCCGCTGGAGCCAGGGACTCCTCTGGGACAACCACCGCGACGTCGCGCCACAGGTCGATCTGACCCTGGGGATCTACAACCGGGGCGACTACGGCACCGGGCACGGCTGGGCGACCGCGCACTCGGTCGGCTGGAACTGCGACACCGGGACCGCGAGGCTCGTCGTCCAGAAGCCTCCGACCGCGCAGAACTACGCGATCGGCTGTCGCGGTGTGATCACTGGTGACGGTCCGTTCGAGCAACCCGCGGGCTACATCGAGGGTGCGAACCGGCCGGGGCTGTTCCCGCCGTCGCTCTACCAGGCGCAGTATCTGGACCGGCGCCGCTGATCAAGTGGTTCGTCTACCGAACAGGCCTCGCGGAGCACCACGACCTGGGGGATCGAAGGTACCCCGCGAGGGTCTGAACGGGATGAACATGCGAATAACGGGTCTCGGCCGGCTGTGTCTCTGTCTGACCCCCCAGGCAGTCCCCCCACCCCACAGCCGGCCGAAGCCGCGTTCGGCGATGTTCCCCTCGCGTCAAGCCCTCCCAGTCGACGCTTGGTTCTCCCGCGCTGACTCAAGGTTGTCGCGGTCACGCTCTGTCGCACAGGGACGGAACCCTGACATTGCCCTGACAAGCCTGTACTGACAACGAAAACCTCGCGAAGTTCTCGCCGACGGTGACGGACTGTTGTCCGTGTGTGCCGGAGAATCGCCGAAAGGCCCGGTTTATTTCACCCCGGAAAGTCCGCAATCCGGGACAAAGTCAGTGCAGATAACCGGAAAGCGCTTTCGTGAATCCGGCGATGCGATGTAGCGGGGCACCTTCACGGTATTCGTCGGAATGTGGCGCGGTCGGTGCGGGGATGCCCTCGCCCTTGCAGGTGGTGTCCTTGGCCGGAGCCTTGCCGGTGGCAAGGAACGTGTTGACCAGCTTGTCGGCGCACTTGTTCACGCCGCCGTAGATGCCGTGATCCCCCTCGCCGGCGATCGTGATCAGCCGCGATCCGGCGTACCGGTCGTGGGCCGAGGTCGCGAGCGAGACGTTGGTGGCGGGGTCGTGCACGGACTGCACCATCAGCGTCACCGGCAAGCCCTTGCCGGTGGGGACGGGCATGCTCAGCTGCGGCCGATCCCAGTAGAAGCAGGGGTTCTCGTTCATCCCCCAGCCGAGCAACGGGTACTTCGGGCCGAGCCGGTTGGACAGTTGATCGGCGACCTCACGACCTTGCGGCCACTCGGTGTCGTTACAGGTGACGGCGGTGAAGGTCGCGTTCTCGGCGTCGTCGGCGAAGGGCAGGCCGAACGGTGTGATGCCGACCGGACGCCGCTGGACGAGCTCCTGCTGACGGGCGACCGTCAGAGCGTCCACCTTGCGCTGCGCGGCCTTCGGTCCGGCCTTGCTCTGGACGGCGGAGAGATCGCGCAGGAATGCCAGGTCGATCGCCAGTGACTGGAAGTCCAATTTTGTATACAAATCGCCGGTGACGATGTTGTCCAAGGTGTTCTGGTCGTAGCTGACCTTCACCGAACCATCGAGGAATTCCTCCACCGCGGGCTGCTTCTTCAACGCCGCCCGGAGTCGTTCATAGGTGCGGATCACCAATCGCGGAGTGCGACCGAGTTTCAGTTGCGCGTCGTACTTGGCCGCCCACGGTGCGAAGTCCTCACGGAACCGCCGCTCGAATCCCTGCGGCTGGGCGGCGAAGGTGTCCAGCCACGGCCGGGTGAAGTCGGTGTTGGAGTCGAGGACGAAGCGCCCGACGTGCTCAGGGAAGTAGGTCTGGTAGTACGCGCCCATCCAGGTGCCGCCCGAGTACCCGACGAAATCCATCTTGTCGTAGCCGAGCAACTGGCGGATCAGGTCGATGTCCTGCACGGTCTGCGCGGTGTTGACGTAGGGGAGCAGCCCGCGGGACTGGCGGTCGCAGTACGGGCGGCTCAGTTGCGAGGCCTCGGAGATCAGGTCGAGGTTGAACGCATCGCGGTCGCGGGCGTCCATCGTGTAGCCGGGCGCGCCCTCGCAGGTGACGTTCGTGCTGTCGCCGCTGCCGCGCGGGTCGAAGCCGACGGCGAGGTGATCTTTGGCCAGTTCCGGCTGGCCGGCCAGGAACGGGGCCATCCCGAGGCCGGCGCCACCCGGCCCACCGGGGTTGCCGAACACCACGCGGCTGGGCTTGCCCTTGACCGGCGCGACCTTGCTGACGGCGATGCCGATGTCGTTCTGCAGGCCCTGGTTCCACCAGTCGCGCGGGACGGTGATCTTCGTGCAAAAGGTCCGGAGTTCCGGGTCGCCGCACGGCTTCCAGGCGAGCTTCTGATCCAGGTACTTCTTCAGTACATAACTCGGCCGTTGTTGGACAGGTGCCGCATCGATCGACGCCGTCGCCCCGGACCCGGGAACGACAAGCACAGCAGCAGCGGAAATACCGAGGCCGACGGCCAGGGTACGGAACTTCATACATCCTCCAACGGATGGCCAAGCGTGACGGGACCGTCGCAATCTGTCATGTCAGACTCACGCAGTCGAACACCACCCCCGGCCCGTCGCCGGATCTCTCAGTGATATGAGCGCTCAGGTCCGGCAGAGCTGGGGGAGCAGGGTCTGGTAGGCCCAATCGCGCCACTGCTTTGACGACCATCCGCGCTCGCCTACCAGGAGCAAGTAGAGCTCCGGGCTCAGTACGCCGAACAGCACGTCAGCAGCATGGTCGACGGTGACGCCTTCCCGGGCGCCCGCCTTGCTGAGCAGGCTGCTCGCAGCCGCGGTCTGCACGACGAGGCGTGGATCTTCCTGGCCCGGCCAGAGCTCGGCGATCCCCGGGTCCGCCGCGGCCGCGGCCTCGACCATCTTCATGATCGGAGCGACCCGCTCCAGTACTGCGCTGGTGCCGTCGACATGTTTGCGGAGCTGCTCGGGAGCAGCCGCTGCCTCCAGTGCTTGCTGGAACCACGGCCGGTCCATGGTCGCCACCGGCTCGTCATCGCCGGCGATGGTCTGGTCGACGACCTCCTTGAGAACGGTCTGCTTGTTGCCGAAGGCGTAGTAGATCGTCTGTACGGCGACGCCGGCGTGCTCGGCGATGTCCTGCAGTGCCGTGGCTCCGTAGCCGTTCTGCACGAACAGCTCCCCGGCGGCGCCCAGGATGCGCGCGCGGGTCAGCCGGGACTTCTCGGATCTTCCATCGACCTTCTTGACCGGACTCATGTTTGTAGTCTACCTCTAGAGTAGATATCTAGAGTCCAACTACAAGGAGTTCGTGATGAGTGTTCTTCGCCTGACCCGTTTCAAGGCCGACCCCAAGGACGCCGACCAGGTGCTGGCAAGGCGTGCCGAGCTGATCGACGCCATCCGCGCGAAGTTCCCCGGCCTGACCGAGGCCCGGCTGGCGCGGGTCGATGACGAGAGCTGGGTGGATGTCTGGCGCTGGGAATCCACCGCTGCGCTCGAAGCGGCGGTCGCGGGTGCCCACTCGATGCCGGAAACCCCGGCCGCCTTCGCGATTGTCCGCGACGCCAGCGTCGAAGTGCTCGAACTGATCGACGAGCGCTAGCAGCGCACCGGGTGTCCGGCCGGTGCCTCCTGGGCACCGGCCGCGATGCTCGACGTGCCTCGTCGGTTCTGTCGGTCGGTGGATCTAGTGTCCCGTGAGTTCTGCTTGGCCTGAGGCCGCTCGCGGAGGAGGGTGATGGCGGTGAGCGAGTCGCCGGACCTGTGGCGCTGCCCGCAGTGCGGCAGGACCTTCGCGAACCGCAACCAGTCCCACACCTGCCGCGCCAGCTTCGCGGCGTTCATGCCCCGACTGCATTGGCTCGACGGACACGTAGTACTGGCCGAACGCCTCGAGAGCCCGCGCTTCACCAAGGTAGAGGTCTACCTGCGCCGATAGCTTGGAAGATCTTGCGTTGAGCTGCGTCGCCTGGGTCGTGGTCACCGTCGTACTTGCGGGCCGCGGCGGTCGGCACGTTTGCCAGCAACCATTGCGTGTGGTCGATCGTGGTGTTGTCGTCTGTTGATCCGTGCCAGATCTCGACGGGTGCGGTGATCGTCTGCAGGTCGAGACCCCATGGTTGTGTCAGTGCCAGGTCGTCGTCGATCCAGCCGTCGAGACCTTCGAGGCACGCAGCCCGCATGCGCTCGTACCGGCCGTTGTCAGGTACTGCGGTGCGAAGGTCGCCGAGGATCTCTGTGGCGCGCTGGCCTAGCTGGCCCCGCAAGAAAGGCTCGCCACGTCGTGTGTCGGGGACCCAGTCGAGTGATTTGTCGAACCCTGGCAGATCCGGTGAGGCGATGCCGGCCACGGTGCTGCAGTAGTTCACGCGATCAGGTAGGAGGGCAGCACAAGCGAGCGCATGCGGTCCGCCGCCCGAGAATCCCGTGACGGCGAACTCAGCCCAGCCCACCTCATCCGCAAGCAGCCGTACGTCCCCAGCGATATCAGCAACCGCTCGACCGGGTTGTCTGGTCGAGCCATATCCAGGTCGACCCACCAGCAGCATCCGCAGTCCGCTGTCCTCGATCGCCGCGACGACGTCCGGTCGCTCCCACCGCCCACCGGGAGTGCCGTGCTGAGCGATCACCGGCACACCGCTCTCAGGTCCGTACAGGCAGTACTGGAGAACCCGGCCGTCAGGGGTCACCAGTTCGTGCGTCTTCGGTGCAATCCAGCCCATGAGGACCATTCAACCTGCTGGATGTCCGTTGGCGGACAGCCCTTCGACCTTCGGCGCGACAATCTGCGACTCACCCGCGACGGCTACGTCTCGGTACTCGACCGAGCTGGGCGGTTTGGCGCGGTGTGGAGGAAAGTTGCCACCTGGCGGCAACTTTCCTCCACGCCGTGCAACCGCCGCTCGCGCAGCGGCAGCGAGCGCCCGGGACATGCCGTGTACCCGGTGGATCGCCCTGAGGCTTAGAGCGGTACGCCGGTGTGGGTTTTGATGTGGTTGGGGAGAGGGTCGTGGCGGTCGCCGGTGGTGGGGATGCCGGCTGGTTCGATCACCACGATGGAGGCGCCGCCGTCGGAGAACGGGCGGTGTTCGGTGCCGCGCGGTACGACGAAGACGGAGCCGGGTGACAGCGACACGACTCGTTCGTCGGGGTCGCGGACGGCGATGCCGAGCTCGCCGTCGAGCACGAGGAAGAACTCGTCGGTGGTGTCGTGCACATGCCAGATGTAGGACCCGGCGACCTTGGTGACGCGGACGTCGTAGTCGTTGATGCGCGCGGCGATTCGCGGGCTCCAGAGGTCGTCGAACTGCTTCAGGACAGCGTGGAGGTCGATCGGTTCGTTGGTCACCTCTTCATCCTGCGATGCCGCGGATCGCCTCCGTGAGTGCTAGGAATGACATATGTCGAAAGAATCCTCGCAAGCCCATCGCGTCGTCGTGATCGTGGACGAGGGCTCGAACCCGTTCGAACTCGGTGTCGCGACGGAGTTGTTCGGGCTGCGGCGGCCGGAGCTGGATCGGCAGTGGTACGACCTCGCCCTCTGTACGCCGACGCCGGCCGTGCGGATGCATCACGGGTTCTTCACGTTGAGCGAGGTCGCCGGACTCGAGCAGGTGGAGCACGCCGACACCCTGATCGTGCCGAACCGCCCTGACCCTGAGACTCCACCTTCGGCCGAGGTGCTGGACGCAGTACGGCGGGCTGCCGCGCGCGGAGTGCGGTTGGTGAGCTTCTGCACCGGGGCGTTCACGCTGGCTGCTGCGGGCGTATTGGATGGGCGCCGGGCGACCACGCATTGGCGGTGGGCAGGTCTGTTCGAGCGGACGTTTCCGGCAGTGCGGGTCGAGCCGGATGTGCTGTTTGTTGACGATGGCAACGTTCTGACGGCGGCCGGGAGTGCGGCGGCGCTCGATCTCGGGCTGCATCTCATTCGCCGGGATCACGGGGCGGAGGTCGCCAACGCGGTCAGCCGGAGGTTGGTCTTCACGGCTCATCGTGATGGTGGGCAGCGGCAGTTCATCGATCAGCCGGTTCCTGCTGTCGCTGACACGTCTCTGGCGCCGCTGTTGGAGTGGGCGCGGGCGGAGTTGGGGACCCCGCTCAGCGTTGCGGATATCGCCGCCAGGGCGTCGGTCAGTCAGGCGACGTTGCATCGGAGATTTCAGGCTGAGCTGGGGACGACTCCGCTCGCTTGGCTCACTGGTGAGCGGGTCGCGTTGGCGTGCCGGTTGCTGGAACGCGGTGAGGTCCGGCTCGATGCGATCGCCCGGCAGTCCGGTCTCGGCACGGCGACGAACCTCCGCATCCAACTCAAACGAACCACCGGACTGACCCCCAGCGACTACCGCCGGCGCTTCACCCTGAGCAGGTCTGCAGGCTAGAAGGTTAGGCCGCGTCGCCGGGGGCGGTGTGGAGGCGGACTTGTTTGATGCGGATGGTGCCGTCGCCGTAGAGGTCCAGTTCTCGGTGGGCCTGGTCGGGGGCCCAGCCGGCGTCGGTGTAGAAGGTGCGGAGGACGTCGTCCGTGGAGTTGATCCAGACGGTGACGCGTTCGAAGCCGTCCGCGCGGGTGGTGTCGACGACCGCGTTCAGCAGACGCGAGCCGTGGCCCGCTCGGGTCGCGGCCGGGTCGACCGCGAGCTCGGCGATGAGTGCGTCCTTCCGCGGATCGCCGTCGGGGTCGTCGGAGGCCGTGATCGCGGCGAAGCCGACCAGTTCGCGGCCGGCCAGGGCCACCCGTCACCGG
>Ga0193717_1000642_pt1 | contig 22479 bp, 16 predicted proteins | sample U2c2metaG_FD_145900 | JGI IMG/M metagenome (GOLD analysis project Ga0193717, IMG submission 145900) | Soil microbial communities from a riparian zone of the East river system, Colorado, United States - U2c2 | ecosystem: Environmental > Terrestrial > Soil > Riparian zone | place: USA: East River...
CAGCTTGCGTTTGATTAGCTGGGCCAGGGAAAATCTAACGGAACAATCTATCCTGATCAGCTGGATACCCTGCTGCTCCAGGCTTTTGGCCATGTAATAACCAAGCCCCGACCAGTTGCTGACATCAGTAGAATCATAGCTCGTAAGAAAGGCTATGCGCATAGATACGGCATTACGAATCCAATAATTGTGTAAACGGGCTGCAGTAAAAAATCAGCCCGCGCTTTTATTTTTTCTATATGCGACTTGTGTACTTGTGCGTGCAGGGAATAACCCAGTGAAGGCAGTGCTATTTTTACGTAGTTATATTGCACCTCTATCACCTTTCCTTCCCGTGCGATCAGGGGGCCGTAGGTGATCTTCACGTCATCGTTGACATTGACCTCAATTTTCTCGAGGGTCACGTTCGAATAATCATCAAGGAACTTCTTTAACGATTCTATTTCTGAATCCCTTATAACAGCAGGTTTGCCCAACCAGTGAACCAGGTTCAGGACGCCATCGGTTTCCTTGATCATTATATATTCCGACACATCTGCATGCACAAAAACATAGGAGGCGATCAGGGGTTCCTGAATGACCTTTTTCCTGTCCGCCCATCGTCGCTCGACCCTGTTGAGTGGACAATAATTTTCAACTTTCTTGTTGTTGAATAATTTTGCTACCTTTTTTTCCCATTTCGGCCGGGTATACACAGCCAGCCAATGTTTCTCACAATGCATAAAGAAATGTTAATAGAATTAACTGAAATTGTTTTCGGATATGGTTAAATGTGATCTTTATGAACCGGCGGTTTCCTTTTTCTTACTGTTTGCGTTGTAAACGTATCCATAGCCATAACCATAACCGAAATGATATTTACCAAATCCCCTCGCGCGGATATCATTGAATACAACCGCAATGTTTATCAGTTGATCGTTCTGATCGAGTCTTTCTACAAATACTTTTGGTGTATATTTATGTCTGACCACATATAATGTAATATCGCAATGGGCAGATAATATATAAGCATCCGTTATTGAACTGACGGGCGCAGTGTCTATGATAACATAATCGAAAGATCCGCTTAAATGATCGACCAGGTCATGTATCTTGCCATTTTCCAGCAGCTCTGAAAAATGATTGTCGGGGTACTTACCAGCCGGGATCACAAACAGCGTTTCGAGATCGTTATATTGTTTGATGATACTTTCCTGGCTGCATCTATCCTGCAAATAATCAGCGATTCCGGGGCAGGATGAGATATTCAGCTTATTGCTGATGTTCGGGTTGTTGACATCCAGTTCCAGCAAAGCCACCCTTTTCCCGGTAAGGGCGAAGGTCAAAGCAAGGTTCAATGCAATAAAGCTTTTTCCTTCCCCCGCAATCGTAGATGTTACTAAGATCCTTCTGAAATTTTCCTTATTCTTATTAAGTGTAAGGGATACCCTCAGTTGCCTGAATTGTTCTGCAATAAATGTCCTTTCGTTTTTCCCGGTTACAATGGGTGCAATGGTCCTATTATGAATGATCTCTCCAATAACAGGATGAACGGTCATGTGTTCGATCTCATGCCTGAATAATACCTTGCTGTTGAAGGTTTCTTTGATGCCGATCGTTGCCATACCTGCCAAAATGGGAATGGCAAAGGCAAGCAGGTATACTCTGTTAGGCTTTGGACTAGCCGGGTAGGCTGTAGCCTCTGCCTGGTCTACAATGGTTGTACTGGGAATGGATGCCGCATGGGACAAAGCCATGTCTTCACGTTTTTCCAGCAGGAAGGTATAAATGCCGCTGATGATGCTCCGTTGGCGATTGATATCCACCAACTGCTTTTCCCTTTGGGGAATAGACCGGATGGCGGTGGAATAATTATCATTGGTGGTACGCAGATTTTGCTTCCGGGCTTCAAGTGTTTTCCGCTGGCTCCGGATGTTTTCGAGAATGCTGGGTTGGATCTTCTTTATCTGACTGTTCAGCGCGAGCAGGGTTGGAGAGTTCGGGCCCTCGGTATTTTTCAGCTTTTCAATTTCCAGTTCGGCATTGTATAATAAGTTAAGCAGGTTGGATAATATGGGATCGTTTACACCGAGCGTGCCCGGAACAATGCCGGTCTTATTGTCCTTTGCGAGCACATAGCCTTCCACCTGGTCCAGCACGGCTGCTTGCATATTGATCTCACTTAATTTCTGGTCATTGTCACTCACATTCCTTAAAAACAGCCCGCCTTCCATGCTAATATCGATAGAGCCCGTACTTTCTTTATATGCCTGGATCTGTTTCTCGATGGAATCGAGGTCCTTCGCCACATGCGCTAACCGCTGCTCTACGAAATATAAGGTGTTGGATGCCAGGGTATTTTTGTTGTAAACGGTTGCTTTGTTATAGGTGGCCATCAATCCATTCAGGATATCTTCCGCCCGTTTGGGCACTGCATCTTTCAACGTCAATTCCAGGATGGTAGAGGATTTGCTGATGGAGGTGACCTCGAGGTGATCTTTTATCTCCCATCCGATTGCAGCTGGATGAACCAGCGAATAATAATATTGTTTGTAGTAAGTTCCATCGTGACGGGGGTTGACCTTGAAACGCAGGCTGTCGCCCATGATCTTTACCCAGGTATTGAGTGGGTAGGCGATCTCGGATATGGTCACCATTTGCTGGTTCTTGTCGAAGGTGAAAAAGATCTTTTCCGACTCGGACAGATCATCGGGATGTTTCGCCTCTATCTTCACCGGGCAGGTCATATAAGCAGGAAGGTCCCGGAACTGTCCCTCGGTATATATCTGTGCATACAGGCCAAGCTCCTTTACTACAGTGAACAATAAGGTCTTCGAAGAGATCACCTCGCTTTCATTCTCAATCAGGTTGGCTGTATTGATCATATTCAGGAATTCGATACCCTTGGAATCTTCGGCGCCTTTAGTTTCGTCCTTTATCAGTATCCTCGCAGTTGCCTCAAAAAGAGGCGTCGTCACCTGCAGGTATAGCCAGGCCCCCGCCAGAGACAGTACCAAAAGTATCAGGAAGTAAGGCCAGTAAACAATATTTCTCAACCACAACTGGTAAAAATCTAATTTTTCCGGCTTCCCTGTATTGTCTCCTGATTTTGTGTGCATATTGAAAAAAGTTATCGTGTAAGAATGTCGAGGCCGATTATGACAAATGACAGCGCACTGAACACAATGGGTATTACTTCCCGGGACCTCGTGGCGCCTGAAACCTTTGCCTTGTTCGGTTCTATATATAATATGTCGTTCGACTGCAGATAATAGTAAGGCGAATTGAACAGGTCGCTCGAATTCAGGTTTATTCTGGTCGTTATTTTCTTCGTGTCCTCCTCGCGGATAAGCAACACATTATCCCTCCTGCCATAGATGGTCATATCTCCCGCCATGCCTATTGCTTCCAATAGGGATATCCTGGCATTTGGGATATTGAGTACTGAAGGCCGCGCCACTTCGCCCAGCACCGTTATTTTAAAATTCAATTGTCTTACCGTAACGAGGGGCTTCTGCAGCGATCCTTCTATCAGCAGCATGCCGGTGAGCTTTTCTTCGAGTTCCAGCGGGGTGATGTCTACTACCTTGATCTTACCTAATCGAGGGAATTTGATAAAGCCGTCGGGCCCAACCAGGTAGCCGCTTACGGGTGAAATGGCGCTGTTATAGCTTGTTGATGAATATCCAACGGTATTGGGAATATTAAAATCACTGGAGGCCTGCGGGCTTAGGCTGGTTACGGTGATACTCAGTATATCGTTGATCTCGATGAGCGGCTTTGGCGCCTTGTTTGAAGAAAGTACTTCTGCAATGCCCTGGTTAGGGAAATAAGCAGTTTTTTTTTGAGAGGCGCACGAAACGCCAAAAATAATCACCATCAATAAAGGAACCAATCTGATCATCATATAACTAGTTTAATTCATTACAAATTAGCAACGGCTGCGCCGATCTCAGTTACATACTGTACTGCAGCAAATAAAAAATTCATATCGTACGATTGATTTTAGCTATCGTTCGCGTAATACTACATCAACATTCAACAGCCGCAACACATCACTATGCATGTGTAAGCACTCCTAAATGTTTTAGCATTGAATATTGAATACCCAGGAAAATGGTGGTTTCAGATCACAACAGAGGTGTTGTATCTCCTGGATGAAAAGGGCTGACAGCCCTCAATTTTGAATAATGACCAGATAGACTTAATAAAAAAAATGAACTAAATAGAAAGGCGCATTTTACATACTTGGATAACAACTATCCATCATAGTTAGCTTTTGGTTACCAATAAAACAAGTATGGAATAAATACAGACATGAAAGTAATTATTTAAATAATGAAAAAAATGCCCACTTTTGCCCACTCCGGCCGGCCTGACAAATCTGCCATTCCAGCCATCGCACGTTTCACTACTTGTTTGGCAGAGACTATATTTATCTAACTGTTCCATTTTGGTATTTGGGGGTTTCCACGAGCTGGGGCCACTTTCTTGCCCCCATGCAATTTATGAGCCATCGTTCTTTTATAACATTCAATCGGTTGTTATGTCCTATTTTCAATATTACTGGTAGAAATAGAATAAAATATGTATATTTATGTGCCGACCTCCGCGACCGTTAATTTGCCTGCCTACCTCGGTGACCATATATTTGCCAATTACATTTTTGAATCCTCATCTTAGTGAATTAAGCTCTTCCTTCAATTAAAGCTTATCATTATGGAGTCTGAATATGTTCACCTGTTGAAGCACTACACGGAAAAAATGCTTGGTCGTAGAGTATTATCCTCCACAGATTGTCGTTTCTTGTTCAATGCCATTACGCAGCAGCTCGGTTCAACGCTTAGTTTCAATACGCTTAGGCGTTTTTTTAAACTGATGGAAACCAAACATCAGCAATCTGCCTACACATTGAATATACTCTCCGCTTACTGTGGTTTCTCCTCTTTTGATGATTTCATTACCGTTGTCAAACGGAAACCACTGGAAAATAATGGGCAGCAGAATACAGACCTCTTATTTTACCTGGTCATGCTTTTCAAAGAAACCGAGGTATCGGATGAGAATGATTTTACCTTTTTCCGTTTTGTCGGACAAACAATCACCTTTTTGGAATATCATCCCGAGCTGATCGACCAATTTCAACGGGAAATTGCAAAGACAAACAACGGACAGCTCTATTATTTCGAACAATTCGTCAATTTCGACCGCCTCAATGCTTTTTATGGTGATGGATTGCGGTATTATCTGCATGAAAAAAAGACCATGGACGCACAGATCTTCGGCAACTACCTGCTTTGCCTGCGGTATTGGCTGGCCATGGATAATAAAAACCTGGAAAACCATTATCATGCAGTCATAATGTATGAACTCAACAAGAATAGTTCACCCGCCACGGCCGCACGTTACTATGCCGTGCAGCTGATGCAGGCCGGTAACAACCCCGAGCAAATACTGATCAATGCACGTCAGTACTACTCAACTGTATCCTTGACCAAAGACAATTTTGTATCGGTGTTCCGGTTCTATTGCACCCTATCCCATACCCTGCTGCTGACCAGGCAATATGAAGAAGCCCTTTTTTACATCGATGAGTTTCTAAAAAACAAAAAGAAATACGTTTTGCCACCAACCGAAAGCAGCCTGGCTGAGTCGATCCATCTTTTTAAGGCTATAGCCCTGCTCCGTTCGGGTGAAAAGGCAACAGGCAAGGAGTGGCTCGATTCCCTTAATACCTGCAATTTTTCCTTTTTGTCGAAACAATACCTCTCCATCCTCTATTTATCGACAAAACAATCATTGAAAAAAAGCCGCTCCGACCAAAAACAGTTACAATACCTGGTGCGAACCACCGGTTTCGTGAAATTGTTGCAACTATAACCCCGGCTATCCTGCGCTCCATCCTTCGCCCCAATCAACGTCGCTACTTTTCTTCGTCCGTTTGACCATGCCATCGAATTTAGCAGCCTGTTTTGGTGTTAATACTCCTTTGATCTTTTTGATGGTAGCTGCACGTAGCGAGAGGCTCGATTTCTTTATCTTATCTGAGTTGCCATGCTCCGCCACTTTTATCTTGTCAAAACTCTCAATAGATTCCTTGTAGATAGCTGCAACCTTTGTGGTCTGAGCATCTGTTAATGTCAATTGCTTTTGCAGACCTTTTGCTTTTTCTTCCGGGTCACCATAACCCACATGGCTCGTCTGGGCATGGCTGACTGATGTTAATCCGATCAACAAGCAGCATATCTGGCATATTTTTTTCATGTTTCGTTTTTTAAAATTTTATTTTCCGGATGTAAGCCCGACGACAACGGAATCGTTTTCCTTTAGCTGAGCAGAAGCATGCACCGGCAGCAAATATCGATGACCGCTTTGCATAATTTTGCGATAACCATTTATATATTCACCGGCACGGTTACTTGTGTCTGATCCCACTCAATGATCATACTGTTTTCAGTTGTAAAACGGATGGTGAGTTGTTCCACTACCTTGTCCAAATGATTTACAGGCGCCTGCACTTGTGCAACATTCTCACGGGTTTTGAGATGAATATAAGTGATTTTTGGCAAGTTTTGCACACATGCAAATAGTCGCAAACTGCCTTCATATTGGCGCGAATGCCCCTTACATGAGAAACCCGTCTGTTTTAACTTTGTTCAATTACTTAATTGGCATCAAAAGTAAGTGGAGCAGCGACCACTCTAAAAACGGGCGGAACCGAAAAGCCAGACGAGTAGGAACAAAAAACTATTTTATGTCAAACAATGCTGTTTCGCTACACAGGGTTCTTAAAGCATCTCCGGAAAAGATATACCGCGCATTTACGGAAGCCCCGGCAATCGCTTCTTGGTTACCTCCTTACGGATTTCTTTGTACCGTTCACCAAATGACTGTAGAGAAAGGTGGTACATTTAAGATGTCATTCCAGAATTTCTCAACCGGCAATAGCCATTCATTCGGTGGAACATACATGGAACTAAAACCTAATGAGTTTTTGAAATACACTGATAAATTTGACGATCCCAATCTGCCAGGGGAAATGCTCACCTCTGTCTGGCTTCGGAATACGATTGCGGGTACAGAAATAAAAATTACGCAGGAAGGAATTCCTGCTGCAATACCCGTAGAAATGTGCTATTTAGGCTGGCAGGAATCGCTGGAAAAGCTGGCTAAGCTGGTAGAGCCTGTGATACCGGATGCTTGATCCGACTGTTAGGAAGTAGCGCAACGCCGGACAGCCGGTGTACCGTATCCGAACAGTGAGCAGGAACGACCAATTCTAAATTGTTGAATGTTATAAGTTTGTAGTTTGGCATTGGACTGGCATGCCTTCTTTAAACTTTTATGCTATGACACACAAAAATATCCTGCTGTTGGCTGCTCCTGTATTTTGCTGTTTTATCATGCGCCCGATTGCCGGAAAGGCGAATGTGGCTGCGCCGGGGCAAAGGACGGATACCAGCATTCGCGCCCAGGACCTGAAGGCGTATGAAGGCTATTACAAAATGGACGATTCTTATATCCATAATACGGCGGCTGAGAACGGTTTGGTTTTGCAACAAATGTGGGACAATCAGGAAATTTCTTTTGAGCCCCGGACGGCGATCGAATTCGCGAATGATGCCCTGAACTTCCCGCTGAAATTCACCAAGGACAAGAATGGGAACGCCACACAGGTGCTGGCATTCAAACGGGATCTGTGGAAGAAGGCAAAGGAGTGATCGTCATTATAAGATCATTTATTGTTATTTAATTTTTCACTCAGGTCGTCGATCATGGCCCTCCCCTTGTTTACGTCGGCAGTGATTTTTGCTTCATCGAAATCATGCTCCGCCGCGAACACTTTCAGGTGCTCTTCGAACGCTTTCCAAAGCCCTCTTACAATCTTATCGCCCGATGCAGCCGCCAACTCTCTTATTTTTCGGATCTTCTCATAATCCGCTATGCCTTCCCTCAGCTTTTCATAGCGGATACAGCTGTTCGCCCCGGGGTATACCAGGAAACAGTCGCCTGCGGGCCAGCTCCCGAACCGGGCATCCCGGACCGGGTCTTCCGGCCATGCTTCATAGGCCCAGCGAAGAAATCCATTGTACCCCCGGGCAGCGGAGTACCAGCTGATCCACCGACCCTCTATGGGTGGAGAAAAGACAAAATTATTCGGTTTGGCAGGATTGCAACAAACATAGAATGTTGAAGTAGCGCCCCTGGCGGCGCGTGCCTTCAGCTCGTCCGGACCGGGCTCATTGCCGTACAGAAAACAATAATCATCCAGCAGTCCGTCCAGCTCTCTATGCCAGTTGCCGGCATAGGTGATCTTCCAGTCCTTCGAATGTTTTTTGACCACCCGGATGGCAGCCAGCGTTTCCTTCATTTCACTCTCGTTGATCCCGATATAGGTCTTTCCAAACCATCCCTTCTGCTGCAAATGCGCCCGGAAATTCGTCAGGAAAACATTCCAATGATCGCTATACTCCTGCGAACCTGGCTTCCAGGTCTCATACATATAATTGCCGGTAGATTCATCTATATAGCGGAAACGGTCTCCCCAGGGAACAGGCGAATAGAGGGTAATCGCCTTATCGATGCCCAGACTCATCGCCAATTGCACATAGGTATCGAAGATCGTATAATCAAATTTCCATCCCCCATTCTTCTTTTTTATCCATTCGATCATCCCCCCTTCTATCATATAAGAATTGTCCGACCAGGGAGAGTGCACCCCATAGGTCGTGATGTATTTGCCGCCTGCATCCGCGTATAGTTGCAGGTGTTTTTTCAATAACGCCCTGTGTTCTTCCGACCATGGCTGCACGTGATTGCGCCAGGCCAGCGGCCAGGGGTTCTGCCAGAGGTCCAGCCGGTATTTCCATTCGTGAGGCGGGAGCAATAACTGGCTCTGAACATGGATCTCCACCCGCAGCGTTGCCCTGGCGTTCGTCGTGCTCACTACGATGGCTCCGGTGTACAAGCCCGGCTCGGCGCCTGCCGGCAGGTCGATGGATAACCATACCGGTCTTACGGTCCTGCCCGGCAGTTGAAAACGTTCAAATGGTTCAAACCGGTCGGGCATCAGATAGCCATTCTTGTAAGGCGTGTTCCCGCAGACGGCATCCTTTGCACCATAAGGATAATTGGAAAGTACATAACGCACCAGGTTCATGGTGTTCCTGCTTCTCAGGTTCCTTCCCCTGGCGTTGACCAGGTTCACCGTTCCGACCCTCACCTGCTCCAGGGTATCGGGCGACCAGATAAGGATCTGCGCATTCAGTCGCTCGCCCCGCCAGCCTGATACCTCCCACACAATATTCTCCTGCTGTTCCGGCGCCTCCGTCCGGAACCAGGCCCTGTCCGTCGAGACAAAGGCCACATGAAGTCCTTTCTTTTGACCCAGCCAGGCCTGTTGGTTGACTGGTGCGTCCAATGCATATTCCTCCTGATAATGGGCATACTGCGCCGGCAGCAGCGAAGAATCCACCTCGCCCGGCATTCGTTGTGCGAAAGCCGCGTGCATCGGTAAAAGGTTCAACAAGCAAACCACCGCTACTATTCTTTTCATATTATTGCATCGTTTACGATCATACAACCGTCAATCTACGAAATTTCGCCATTATACAAATGGGTCCGCTATTTCGCGCCGGTTCAAAATAAAAACTTGGTTGAGGAATAAATTGCCCAGTCGTCCTTCTCCGGCCGTAACGTCTTTCACCGGGACCCCTATATTGAAGGCTTTGGAAATTGGCACCATATTTCGCGTGTTGCCAATATGTCCAAATCAGGAAAGCGGCGATCGTATTTATTACTGGCAATAGGCGTGCTCGTGCTTGCCGTCATTGCCTGGCAATTCTATAAATACAGGTTAGTACAACGAAAGATCGACGACACTGTCTCGACAAAAACGAAAGGGCTTTATAGGATTAATTATGATAAACTTTCTCTTCACGAGATGGCCGGCGCTCTCCACGTAAAAAATATAGAAATAGCACCCGATACATCGGTATATCATCAGATGGTCCTTGACAAACATGATCCGCCTGTGTTGTTAAGGCTTACGGTCCCCGCATTGGATATATTTGGAGTAAAGACGCCAAAGGCGCTGCTTAAAAAGGAGATCGAGGGAGCCAAAGTCGAGGTAACCGGCGCCACCATTGAAATATTGACAGATCCTTCAAGGAAAGATACTGCTGCTTACAATCCGGCACGAGATATAACAAAGCAATTGCTGGGGAAATTGCTACAGATAAAGGTGGATACTGTACTGATCACACATGCCAATCTGGTTGTCAGAAATATTCATACCGGTGGCGAGATCGTTAGCAGCAAGGACGTATCTTTTTTGTTTTCCGATGTACTTATCGACAGCACCACCGGCAGGGATAGCTCCAGGATCCTTTTTGCGAAAGGACTCGACATGAGTTGCGACAAGATAGCCTTACCGCTCAAGAATAAAAGATACAAGCTGGATATAGGTGGCCTCCGATTTACCAGCCACGATGATGCTTTATCTGTTCACCAGGTGAGAATAATCCCTCAATTGCCGGAGAATGAATTCGCCTGGTCATTTCCTGTGCAGAAAGACAGGTATGACTTCCTGCTGGAGGACATCAGCCTGCAGAACATTGATAGGGAAAGCCTATGGCGTAAAGAGCTTGTAGCCGAGGCGATGACCATCGGAAAAAGTTCGTTCAAGGTCTATCGTGATCTGTCACGGCCTCCGGATACTACCAGCAAGGTGGGGAAGTACCCGCAGCAGCTGTTGATGCGATTGCCTTTTCCTGTCAATATAAGAAGGCTGATATTTGAACATTCGTTTATAGAATATAAAGAAAGGAACGCGAAAAGCGACAGCGCAGGCCGGCTACAGTTCTTTGATGCAAACGCCACCCTTACCAATGTCACGAACAGAAAGAGGGATATTGTGTGGGACAATAAATGTGTATTGAAATTCAAGGCCCGCCTTCTTAACAAAACGCCCGCGGCTGCCAGGGTGGTCATGCTGTTAAAAGATCCTCATGGAAAATTCTCTATTGAGGGGGATATCGGCGCCATCGATGCTACGGCGTTGAACCCCCTGACCCAACCCATGGGTTTGGCCCGGATGGAGAAGGGGATCATAAATAAACTGCACTTTAATATTACCGGCACGGATTCGATGAGTGATGGCAGCTTGCTGCTGTTGTACGACGATCTGAAAATTTCGATACTGAAAAAAGATGAGGAAAAGGGAACTATGAATAAAAAGGTGCTGGTAAGCCTGTTTGCCAATTTCGTTATAAAAAATTCCAATGGCGGTGAAAATCCCAGAATGGTGGAAGTGCATTTTGATCGTATCCTCAACAAATCATTCTTTAACCTTATTTGGAAAACGATATTCACAGGTATTAAGCAATCGACAGGAATGAAATAGTACAAGATCAAACAGGTGCGACTTCCTTTATTGAAAACATCCCGCTCCTTGGAAGCCTTACAAGTAGATCAGCGGATTACCCGCCTTATTTTGTCCCCGGCAATGATAGATTCGATGGCGGAGATTGTCAGGGTGGTTTCTGTCGAAAACCAGCTCGTTGGAAAAATAGCGCATGGTGTAACCGGTGCGGCGTCTGTCGCTGGTATTCGCTTTCGCGCCGTGGATGATTCGGGAATCATGCAGGGAGTAGAAATTCTTTTCCAGCTGAAGCCAAACCACTTTTGACTCATCCACCTGGGAGTCTTTGATCTTTTTATCGAATATCCGGTTGTCGGTATCTAATTTTTCGTAGTCGGAAAAACCATTGTGATGCGAACCAGGGATAACACCCATGCAGCCGTTGGCGATATCGGCCTCGTCGATGGCCAGCCATAAAGTGACGATCTTGTCAAAACGGTCGAAACGCCCTTTCCAGTAAGCGCTGTCCTCATGCCAGGGAGTGGGATTGCCTGTTTTTGGCTCCTTGCAGATAAAATGGCTGCTCCATAGGCCGATGTCACGGCCGATGAGCCGTTCTACCACATCGAGCACTTCATCGGCCATCAGGAAGTCGAACAGTCGTTTGTCCTTCATATGCGGCACATCCAGTTCATCCGGTTTTAGATTGCCCCGATTGGCCAGGTGTTCTTCGAAGATGGCGAATAGCTCGGCAAATTTATGCGGAGAGAACAGCGGCCGGCCGGTGAGCAGGTACCCGTTCTCCTGAAAAAAATTCACTTCTTTTTCGTCGGGGCCGCTGGCAACTACGTTTAGCATAGTATTAAATTTTCGGTTAAGTATTTTCTCATGGACATATTTATCTCGTGTTGCGAAGCAACGGGAGCATTACTGAATGGAAGCGTGTGGAGATAAGGCGGGGGGCCGAACTCACAGGTGATGGTCAATGGCATGCTGCCACGCTGCTGATGACAGGCAAGTATCTTTTTCCACCATTGCAGATGTGCGTCCAATTCCCGGGCGAATGCCGGATCCTCGGGATGCGATACCTGTGGACCTTGCGCATACCCCACCCGGGCATGGATATGAACGCAATGCGGAATGACCATATCCATCGTCGCCTGCTGGTCTTCAAGCAGCGATTCGGAGACCACACACCAATGCGAGAAATCCGCCGTCAGCAAAAGCTCGGGAAAAGGCGCGAGATAATTCCCTATCAAAGCCGTACAAAAAGAGAACCGGCCGCGATGGATCTCATGCGCCACCGGTATCCCATGTTTTTCGGAAAGAGTCTTCGCCCGCTGAATGAATTCCAGGTTGACGGCTACCGGGTAGTAATCCTTACCGGTATGACAGTTTATCATCAAGGGTTGCAGATCCATCAGCTTTTCCAGCTTGCAGCTATAATCGTTCAGCAATTCTTCCGGCGTATTCCCTTTGGAGAAGGGATGCTGAACCAGCAGCTCCAATTCATAGGCCTTGACCAGTTTCCATACCCGATGGAGATCGTCCTTATCCGGATCTAGCGCGATCTCAATGCCGTCGAATCCGGATGATTTGACCATTTTCAAAAACTCCTCCAGCGTCATATATTCCATTCCCCATGAGGGATAATAATAATTGATGTTCATGTCGTTCATAGTATTTTGAAGTGAGCAGGCTTCCCCTGGTAAATGCGTTTGCCGTCTTTCAGGATCGTACAGCCCATCCTGGAAACCGTCAGGTTGATAACATGCCCCCTGAATCCAAACCCTTTGATAGAAATCTTGTCTTCGAGGGTCAATTGAGGGCTGATCCACAAGCTTCCGTCCAGGCGAGGCTCCAATCCTATCAAACCGAATAAAATGGCTTCAGCACCAGTAAGTCCCGCAATGATATTGGCCCGTTTGAAAACGGGAGAAGCCGGGCGATCGCAAAAATGTTCCTGCGGAAAATAAGGCCATTGTTGCCCCAGCCAGAACTGGCGGCTCAGCACGTCCCAGGCTTTGGCCGGCAGGTGCTGGTGATAAAGATCCAGCGCCAGTTGCGCCACATCCCCGGTATAGGCTCCTCCCCCGCCCCAGTCCGTGTCCGTCTCCTCGTAGTGTACCGAATCCGCTTTGGAGATGCTGCTTACCCCAAACGGAAAAAGGAATTTATTTTCAACCAGCTGTTCAAGGATCTTCTTTTTCATCACGGGAGTACATACGCCGGAACGGAGCATGTCGAATACCTGTATAGAATACACCCATTCTTTATGTCCATCCGGGTATTGACAGACAAACCATCCTGTTTTCTCGTCCCAAAGCTCTCTCCGGATGGCGGCTGCAACGGAGTCCGATCTTTGCTTCCATGCCCCGGTCTCCGATGGGTCGTAGCCCATTTTTTCCCCCATTTCAGCCAGTTTCCGGAGACACCATACCCGCTCAGCGTTGGGGCTCGGCACCCCATGCTCCCATCCCATGCCCCGCATCTCAAGCAAATTCTTTTGTTCGCCATAATCGACAATGCCCCTGATCATCGGCCGCTGTTCGTCCTGTAACACCAGTCTTTTCACCTGCGCCAGGAGATCGGGGTAGATCTTTTTTTGACACGCAAGAGCATAAACCAGGTTTGTAAAACTAACAGTGCTGTATGCATACCGAACGCCCGCGCCGGCGCCATCAGGCGTATATGCGTTGTATTTTTCCAGATCGATGGCCACCATATTCCGCGTGATATCCAGGAGCTTGTCCCCCATCATCAGGCTTATAAGATGAGGGGCGTAACCTCCGACATCCCAGAGATAGGTGCTCATGGATCCGCCGTCCAGGCCACTGGTGACCAGGGAAGGATTCAACTTAAAGCCAGGCTTCTCCCAGATGCATACCAGCCCGGAAGCGATCGACCGTTTATAATAATCCTCCAGGTCCTTATTGGCTGTTTGCAGCGTAGGGATGTTCGCCAGCGCCCATTGTAACCGTTGTGCCCAGCGGTCGGCAGTCATTTTCTCCCAGGCGGCAAAGTCGGCGGTTTCTTCGAGGGGCGCCGATCGCTCAGCATATACGACGGCGACATACCCGGTCCGGGAAGCGCCCGGTCCGATGGTCCCGTTATTCCCGTCCTTATATAGACGAAGTTTTAGCTGGCTGGTGCTCCATTCGTCCTGTTTATCCCTGGCAACAAGGACCGAATCCGCCGAGGGTGCAATAAACCCCCATTTATCCAAAGGGAATAGCGCCGGTTTTCCAGGACGCAGTAAGGGGATCATCTTCAGATCCAGTGGATCCGTCCCCCAATTCTTCACTTCATACCGGATCATAAAACCCGATCGGTCGGCCAGCGGGATCAGGTGGGAGACGATCTCAAAAGAAAGAGGCCCCCCGGCATGCATGCGATGATAGATGCCTCTGCGGACAATCTTGTCAGGCTGCCAGCTGCCCCCTGTATAAAGAATATTATCGGTCTTGCTGCCCCAGACAAACCGGTCGCGGATGGTATCGCCATTTGCAATGAACAGTGCCTCGAGGGAAAGGTTCCTGCCGGAAACTGGCGGGGACATAAAGTCGGCGACGCCCAGCACCGAACCTAAGACAGGATTGACCGTGCTGTAACCGCTGCCAACCCAAAGCTGCGCCGGAGGTGTCAGCAATTTATTCAGATCGATAGCGAAATCGCTGAGCTGCCAGCGGGAGGCCGACCGATGAGCTTGAGCAAATAGCCCGAAGGAGATCATTGTCAACCAAATGATGATAAGGCATTTTTTACTCATGCAACATTTTGATTTATCTTCCGGAAATCGGAGGGGGTAAGATGATAGATCTTTCTGAAAGTCTTATAAAAATGAGCCAGGCTGTTAAAGCCGCAATCGCTGCAGATGATCTTGATAGGCACATTGGTGATCACCAGCTGTTTGGCGGCGAAATTCATCCGCAGCTCTGCAATCAGCTCTGACAGCGACTTATTGAGCACTTTCCGGACAGTGCGGTTCACATGGTGAATATTCTTTTTACAGCCGTCTACAAAACCGGCATACCCCTGCTTGAATAATTCCGGGGTACAAAAATCCTGAATGGCATCGTGCAGCCAGACAGGGATCTGTTTGTTGACAGCGCCGTCTTCGCCGTCGGCGATCGACCGGAAGATGAACAGCAACAGACTGTCCAGGTGGATCAGCGAATTCCGGAATTTGAAATTCTCTTCCGCCCTTCGGGATATCTGCCGGATCAGGTTCGGACTAACCGAAATAGTATACGGCAGGAAATCATCCGTCCAGAAATAATGGGTCAACTGAGGAAAGTATCGTTTTCGCAGGTGCTTGAGCGTAGCCGACGAAAAGGCGAGATTCATGATGGTCAATCCCCGCCCTCTTCTCGAAGAAGTAAAGGTATGTTTGTCATCCGGTCTGATCATAACCAGGTCACCCGGTTCCAGCCTGATCTCCTGGCCATTCACCAGGTGGGTGCCACTGCCGGCCTCCACCCAGAAGATCTCGGCAAAATCATGTTGGTGCAGAGAAATATCCCGCCTGGAATAGATGGTGACCCTTGCCAGGTGCATCACCTCGTCATCCCGAATGAAATCGCGCAAATGGAAACGTTGAATGTCCATGACCCGCATTTAGCATTTTATTAAAAAGCTGTTTCGCCCATATCAAATTTAATCACTCCTCCCTTTTCAATATCTGAATAACGGATGATCGAACCTGCAATTTTTTTTCCATTGACGGATACAGCACGCACATAAATATTTTTTTCGGAAGCGTCCGGCGCTTCAAGGGTAAGCGTATGGCCGTTTCCCAGATGAAGCACGACCTTTTTGAACAACGGTCCCGTCAGATAATAGATATCCTGACCGGCATTGGGGAAAAAGCCCATTGCGGAAAAAATATACCAGGCGCTCATCGCGCCGCTGTCGTCGTTTCCCGGAACGCCTTTTTCCGTAAACCGCTCCCGCATCAGTTTCCGCACCCAGTAACTGCTCCGGTCGGGTCTCCCGGCATAGTGAAATCCCTGAACAGCCAGGAAAGCAGGCTCATTGCCATAGTCGATCAGGTTATTCGAAAAACCATAGTCCAGTTTCCGGGTAAATGCTTCAGGCCCTCCGTTGAGCTCCACCAGCCGGGGGAATTCATGCGGCATGAACCAGGAATAGGTCCAGCTGGAACCTTCATAAAAATAGTTCTTCCAGGAACCTGGATATTTCTTTAGGTCCGTGGCCACGAATCCTTCATCAAGCCGGCGAGGAGCAATATACCCTTTAAAGCCATCGCTGACGGCCTCCTTATCCCATAAATTTATCCATTGGCGGCTTCGGGCAAGATAGTCCCGGTAATCGTCCCCTTTTCCCAGCCCCTTCGCCATGAGCGCTGCGCAAAAATCGTTATATGCATATTCCAGGGTCATAGAGCAATTCATGATACCTGCCGGGATCCAGCCCTTGGTTTTATAGGTATTCAGTGCGCTGTCTTCCTTTCTCCAGGCAAAGCTTCCCAAACGCTGGCTATCCGCATCGTATTTCATGATCCTGTAAGCGGCTGGCCAATCCACACCGGATAAACCTTTCCCATAAGCGTCCGCAATAATATTGTCGATATTGTTGCCGCCCTGCTCATTGTTCATGTCGCTGCCGTTGACAAATGCATCGCGCACCACACCGTATCTTTGAAACCGGGCGATAAAGGAATTGACCGTGCTGCTGACCATTTCAGGCGTAAGAAGGATATGCAAAGGATAAACCGTCCGCCAGGTATCCCAGACGGCGAAGTGATCGTCCCAGACGGGAACATCCTTTCCAAAATCCTTATGGTCGTTGGTGCGGTCGCGTGGCATCAGGTGCGCGTGGTAGAGCGCTGTATAAAAGATCGTCCTGTCTTTTTCCGTGCCGCCGTCGACTTCGATCTTTCTCAGTAGTCCATTCCATTCCGACCGGGCGCGGTCTTTTACGGCATTATAATCAAAGTCTTTTATTTCAGCTGTCAGCCAGGCTTTTGCCTGTTCGATACTTTTATACGAGACGGCTATTTTCAGGTAAATCGTTTCCTTTTCCGTGGTAGAAAAGTGCAGGATGGCCCCCACCCTGTCGTTCTTTTGTCGCAAATGTTCTGATGCCGTCCCCATAGAAACGACCCCATTCAACCAGGTGCCTGTCCCGACGGGTCGTTTGCTTACCGCTGCGGCAAAATAGACGGGATAGGTTCCTCCGCCAAAACCGCCGCGGTAGATACCATAGCCGTTGATATTGCCTTGCTGGTCTGTTGTTACACTGCCTTCCGACACCACACCGCCGATGACAGGCCGGATGTCCATGGGCAGATTATGGGTTATGTCCAGCAGGATATGCGCGCTATCCGATTGGGGGAAAGTGAATTGATAGATGACACTGTGGCGGGCAGGTGTAAGCCGGGCGCTTATCTGATACCGCTGTAAGGTCACCGCATATTCATAAGGTGTGGCGAGTTCGCCCGATTTTGGCGAATCATGGCTGGTTTCCCCTACTGCGAGGCCGGTTTGTGGAGAAAGGAATACCTGGCCATTGGTGCCCCAGCCCGTGCCGCTGACATGCAGCTGGCCGAAGCCTCGGATGGGTTCGTCGGGGCTATAGCCATCATTGCCGCCATTGATGGTCTCTGGGCTTGGATTCACGGAACCGAAGGGCAATTGAGGGCCGATGACACAATTGGAGGCATCTTGACCGTCAAGGACGCCGATGAAGTTGTCGACATAGTCGACTGGTTCTTTTCGTTGCGGGTCAGCGGCCCGGATACTTTGTGGCTCCATAGCCCGGATACTATACAATGGGAATTCGCCTGCCTGCGCTGTTGCCAGGGGGACGGGGTTGCCCATCATGTCGAGTATCTGGTCGGGTGCGCCGCCCTTAATGACCTCTTTTAGCGATACCCCTTTGTCGGACCAGTATACATCGATGGTCTCATTGCCTTTTTTGAAACGGGCTATTTTTACCCGGGCGGAATGATAACTGAGCTTGTCAAAGCCGGCGGGGGCCGCGTCTTCCGTAATCGCTACCATCGCGGCATGCGCGGCTATGCCAGGACCGGGAATACCGGTTGCCTCGATGAATCCGGAAGTCATGTCTGCGTTGATCTCATTGCCTGCAGCGGTGGCGCTCAGTTGAAAATCAAAATAATGTTTTACCCCCATCGCTTTCAGGAAAAGTGCCGCCCGGACCATTGATGCCGCGGCGCTGGGCTTTTTTGCCGGAGAGGATACAGGTATCCGGTAGGTGGACAGCCAGCTCTGGGCGCCCTGGAGATACATGCCTCCTTCGGTGTGCCACAAAGGCATCGGCTCGCCCTTCCGGTTCTTGTAGCTCCGCATTTTTTCGAGTAAGGGTAAGACGAAGGCGTCATCGGGATTAGCCCCTCCCGCGGCCAGGCCATAAAAATGAAAGGAGAAGGCATCCAGCCAATTGCCTGCGCCTTGTTGTAATACTTCCCAGCCAAGAGGGGCGTTGAGACCGGCAAGGGTCGGTCCCATCAAGGTCACCGGTTTGCCAATGGAGTCCAGCACTTCCCGGGCGGCTTTCAACAGGGATATATATATGTCTGCTTTCTTTTGTCCCGGTTTTACCTGGAGAAAACCGCCGTCCGGTTCATTCCAAACTTCCCAGGTAGTGATATAGGGTGACAGAGCCTTTGTGCACCGGGACACATATTCCTTCCACTCATCAAGATGAGCGGGAGGGTAACTATGCGACCATCTGTTGCCAATCGGACTCCTGGCATCGATGTCCGCCGCAAAGTCGGGGGCTGTTCCCAGGATGCCTGTCAGATGAAACCCCTGCCGGTAAGCGTATGCCACCGCTGCGGCAGGGAAGTTCCATACTCCTGGCTGCGGCTCCCCTGCTATCCAGGTGGTAACAAGGGGAGGCCACATGCGAAGCCAGCGGAAACCGCTTTTTCGGGCGATCTCCAGGTTATAGGGAGTTAGGTCAACGTGCCCGCCAAAATAGGAATCCGGTCGTTCACCCGGAGGGGGAAGCTGCGGCAGCACGCTATAAATCTGTTCGGCCAGCAGGACGGGGCTGCCGGCGGGACGGGCTTCGATGCGGAAAGCGCCAAAAGCTCCCGTGGGTACGGTGATCTTCGTTTCGCCGTAACCGTTGGCATTTCCGGACATAAGACTCGTGGTTTCAGCGATCTTTTGATCGAGGTAATTCAACACGGATATCTTGTAAGTCCGTGAAAAATTCGGTGCCTCTCCTGCTACAGTAAGTATAAATCTTGCGGAGTCATGGCGGGCATACAGATTGGCAACAGGCGCATTTTTCTCCGGCTGGATGGCCACGGCTGACGGATACAGCGGGATATTGGCGTGGTCATCTTCGACAAACGAAACGCCGTCGATATCGTATATGCCGGCTGTATTCAGGCGGAAGCAAACAAAATAGAGTCCGTCCTGTGCGGGTTTCAGGGTGAATGGCAGGGAAAAGCGCTGCCACTGGCCGGATGTCGTTGCTGTCTGTACCTGGGTGGCGCTACTGGAATTGATGCCGCTGCCCATGCCGGCTTCAAAAGCGTGCGTGCCGTCACAACGAAGAAAAAAGGAAAGATGACCGTTATGTCCGTAACGAGCCGGAAAGTAGGCGCTGGTGAGTACCGCACGGCAGCCGGAATCGATCTTCATCCGAAGGTATCGCTGCCCGGCGGGGGCGGAGTCTGTCGTCGTCAGCAGCGCGGCATCGTCGGGTGCGGGTATGCCATTGCCAGATTCCTGTGGCGCGGCGCCAAACTCGCGTTTACGAAAAGTCGCCGTCCAGCCATCACGCCCTGTCTCGAAGGAAGCATTCCGGATGGGGTTCATCGTTGGCAAAGGACTGTCGTCCTCCGCGGGTAGTTCCGTAATGGATACGTCGTCTACCCAGAAAACGCCGGGTTGGTTCAATACGAAACGAAGGGATGGAGTAAAGGAGATCAGGTCCCGGGGCAGCTGAACCGTATACTCATGTTCCTGCCATTCATCGGTAAGATTCATCTCCGTCCGAAGCCAGGTGATCCGGGGTTCTACTTCCCTTCGGAGCATGACCGTCAGGTTGGCGCCGTTGCTGACTCCCCGGGCCCAGAAACGCACACGCACAGCTGTCGACTCGCGCAAAGGCAGATGGGGGAAGGCCAGCGAGACCTGAGGTCCGTTGATCACTTTAGTCAGTTCTACGCGCATTGACCAGGCGCCGCTGTGGGCATTTTTGCCGTCCCGCTCGCACACCACCTCATTTTTCATCCAGTTATCCAGCTGCCAGGGTTCTTGTCCTGTTTCGAAACCGGGATTGGTAACCAGGTTGGTGCCCACGGCATTTACCGCGGCCGGCGGTTGCGCTGCCAATTCCGATCCGGCAAAAAGTACTAGCATCGGGCATATGAAAAAAAAGGATCTCATCATATCTTCTTATAACTTCTAACATTATTTAACCGCAGGCTCCCCTGTTCCCCACCATCCGCCCGCAGCCGGCTGACAAAGAGCTCGTCGACATCGTCGGCGAGGAGGGCGATCCTTGTTTCTTTTCCCCGGGAGCTAAGCCGGATATCGTTCAGGCTGATCTCCTTCACATGCCGGATAAAGAATCCATAGCATGGCAGGTTGCCCCATTTGGAGGGCTCGGGGTAAGCCGTTTCCAGTTCGGGCACCTGCGAAATATCCTCAGTATATTGTCCCTCCTTCAATCCGCCTTTATTGGTGAGACGGATATGTTCGAGTGAAATATTTTCGATGGCAGCGCCGGGTACACCTGTGATCGAACAGGAAGAATTGCCGGTATTATCGGCGGTGATACCGGAGATGGATATATTCCGCATTTTTCCCAACGGCGGATCGGGGGCCTCGGGAATATATTTGCGCGCCCTGTTGCCAAGGCGGACAAATATGGGACATTCCGTTCCTTCGATGAGGATATTGCTGACGATGACGCCGTCCATGATGCCGCCATCGACTATTTCCAGCGCGATGCCGGTTTGCCCGGTCCGGGGCGTTTTAAAAACTGGCTCCGTCAGGCAGGACGAGGGTCTGACGATGCAATCGCTGATCAGGATATTTTTAAAACCACCGGTGGATTCGGTGCCGCATTTGATTGCGTTGCAGAAACTGCTGGCGATGCAGCCCGTAATGACGATGTCTTCGCAGGCAGCCGGACCCGTACTTTTTAGCGTGATGCAGTCGTCATCCGAATCGAGGATGCTGTTGGACAGGATAACATGCCGGCATCCATCGAGATCGATGCCATCGTTGTTCCGGTTGCTGTGGTTGTAAACGCGGATATTACGCACAAACAGGTTCTCGCAATCCAGGTAGTGTTGATTCCAGATGCCGGAGTTCTGAAGGGTGATCTCCTGTATGGAGATGTCCTTGCAGGAGATCAGAAGGATATTCCGGGGTCTTCCGTCCCTGTCGTCGACACCTTGTCCTTTTTGGAGCACGCGTGGCAGCTGACTTGCACCTTGTCCGTCGATGGTGCCGGGACCGGAAATGCCGATATTCCGGGCGCCTTCGGCATAGATGAGCGCATACCATCCACCGGGATCTTTCTGTGAGCGGTAGCGCGGCTGCCGTTGGCGGGGATAGTCGCCATGCTGCGTGCTGCCATATAAGATAGCGCCACTTTGCAGGTATAATTCAACGTTATCCAACAAGGTGATGGTGCCGCTTTTATAATGGCCGGCCGGGATGAAGACGCGTCCGCCGCCGGCATGGGAACAGGCTTCTATGGCCCGGTTGATCGATACTGTACTTAGCTTCGTCGTATCGCTGACAGCGCCGAACTTGCTAATATCGAAATCACGATTACCGGCCAGCGGCTGGCTGCTCGCGGAAAGCCAGCAGCCAGCGGTTGCCAGAGCCAGGAAAAAAACAGAGCCATACCGATATCTACATTTTGACATAGTCAATATTTAAGGCCATTCCTTAGTATCCATATCCCTGGTGAAGACTGGGATTGCTGGTAAGAGTGGAGGGGCCATAAGGCAAGATCTCCCGCTGATTGGGAACATAGCTTCCCGCCCAATCTGTCACGAAGGCCGCCGAATAGGCTGCCGCCCAGTTGAGGCTGCTATATCCGGCAGGCGGATTCGCGGCGCTTTTCTGGTAATACCCGGAAGAATAGACCAGTCCCGTGGTGGAATTATTCAGGTA
>Ga0193717_1000643_pt1 | contig 22474 bp, 20 predicted proteins | sample U2c2metaG_FD_145900 | JGI IMG/M metagenome (GOLD analysis project Ga0193717, IMG submission 145900) | Soil microbial communities from a riparian zone of the East river system, Colorado, United States - U2c2 | ecosystem: Environmental > Terrestrial > Soil > Riparian zone | place: USA: East River...
GCGCCGGGCCTGCTCGACATGCAGATCGAGCGCATGTCCTATGCGTTTGCCGTCATGCCGGAGACCAAGACGGTGCTCGCCGATCTCGATCGCATTTCATTGCTGGGGAGCGCCGCCGCTCAGCTCGTGAACACACTGCCGCAGACTCTGGCCACGGAACGGCAGGCCCTGGTTGCGCAGCTCATGGGCGAGCTCGAGGCGCGCCGCGGCGCCATCGCGGAAATTTCCGGAGATCTTCGCGCCACGCTCGAAGCCGGGACCAATACGGCGAATGCCTTGCACGCCACGCTCGAATCGCTGGACCGGATCACCGCGCGCTTCGCGGCGAGGCCCGGTGAAGCCGCAACGAAGAAGAAGGGGCCGCCCTTCGACATTCGCCAGTACACGCAGATGCTGCAGGAGCTGGCGGCGAGTACACGCGAGCTCAATGCGCTGGCGGCGCGCGTTGATGGCGCGCTCCCGGGAGTTCAACAGGCCACGGCGACGGTGTCGGCGAACATGGAGCGCCTCACCAGTCAGCTGTTCTGGCGCCTGGTGTTATTGCTGGTCATCGCTGTGGGGCTGGTCTTCGGTGCAGCCATCGCATATCGCGCCACCGTTTCGCGCATGCATTGAGCGCCTCCAAGCCCAATAGTCAGGCGCGCATTGCCTCTGGGTCACCTGCCGAGTGCGGTGTCGGTGTGTGGTTCAGCATGTCGCCATGGCTCAGCAGCTGCACCAGCGCCGCTGCCGACTTCACCTGCATCTTGTGCATGAGGCGGCCGCGATGAACCTTCACGGTCTTCTCCGCCGTCCCCAGCGCACCGGCGATTTGTTTGTTCAACAGGCCACGCGCCACGAGCTCGAGCACTTGCGCCTCGCGCGGTGTGAGTGAGCTCAGCAGGTCACGTACGCGTTGCCGCTCGGCGTCATGTACACGCGCGGAGGCGTCTTTTGACAGAGCTTCGCGGAGCGCGAGCACCAGCGAAGCGCGCGACACGGGCTTGGGCAGAAAACTGACCGCTCCGCGGCGCATTCCTTCGACGGCAGTTGTCATATCGCCGCGGCCCGTGATGAACACGATGGGTCGAACGCAGCCCTGTGCCAGCAACTTGCGCTGCAGTTCGAGCCCGCTCATCTCCGGCATGATCAGGTCGGTCACCAGGCAGCCCGGCAACGACGGATCGTGCTCTTCCAGAAAGGTGTTAGCTGACGTCCAGGTGCGAGTCGCGAAACCATCCGCGCGCAGCAGCCTATCGAGCGCACGCACAAAGGATTCGTCGTCATCGAGGACGAATACTGTCGGTACCGATTCCATAGACCTCTCCCGTTCCGCGGGCTCTTGCCCGGAAGCATCGCGACTAATATCGCTTTTGTGATGCCGGGGCGGATTATGGATCGGTGTGCGGAAAATAGACACAGCAAACAACGTAAGACCAAGGTCCCAGTTGATTGGCTACTAGGCGGTACTAGGGGGCGTGCGTCGAATCGCCTGATCCAGGGCCGCAATAAGGGTGTCACGGCGCAATGGCTTGGTGAAATAGGCCACCGCACCATCGGCAAGGACTTTCTCGCGCAAGGACGGCTGGTCGTGGGCAGTAACAATGATGATCGGAAGTGACATTTTGGCGACTGATAATGCGCGCTGGACGTCGCGGCCCGTGAGTCCGGGCATCTGGAAATCGAGCACCGCGCAATCGGGCATGACAGTCTTGAGCGACTCCAGGAAGTCTTCACCGGACCGGTAGATAGACACCTCGAACGACGACGCGCGCAACATGCGCGCGAGCGCGAGTCGAACGGATTCTTCGTCGTCGACGACGGCGATGAGCGGAAGGCGATTCGCCATCTGGCGATTTGGCGTTCAGAAGGCGCGGGTCGATAGTGGACCTTTGGCCTACGAGCCCATCCGTGCGCTGAAGGTGAACGTCGCGCCGCCGTCCGGCTCGTTCTGTGCCCACAGCCTTCCACCGTGCGCTTCGATGATAGAGCGGCAGATCGCAAGCCCCATCCCCAAGCCCTGGGTCTTCGTTGTGACGAACGGCTGAAAGATCCGTTCGAGGTCGTCGCTGGCGATGCCGGCGCCGCGATCGCGGATCGCACACAGGACTTCGCAGGTGGTTCCTTCGAAGCGGGCGGCAATGGAAATTCGACGTTTGTGGACTTCCAGCGATGTCATCGCTTCGCAGGCGTTCATGACCAGATTGAGCACCACCTGCTGCAGCTGGATGCGATCGCCAAGTACGAGAGGAAGATAGGGATCGAAGGCCACGTCGACGGACACGTGCCGTGTCAGCAGATCGATGCGCGTGAGGTCGAGCACGTCCTTGATGACGTTGGCCAGGTCCACGGGCTCGCGCGAAATCTCGCCGCGCTGGAGCATCGCCCGCAGGCGCTGGATCACCTCGGCGGCTCGGACATCGTCGGCAACGATGTCACGTACCATATTGCGGATTTCGCGCAGGTCGACGTCGGGTTTGGTGAGCAACTGCAGAGCCGCTTCCGCATTGCCGAGGATCGAGGTCAATGGCTGGGTCAGCTCATGCGCAAACGCGCCGGAGAGCTCACCCAGGACAGCGGCGCGACCGAGGTGCACGAGCTGCTGTGCCTGCGCGCGCTCCTTGGCTTCGCCCTGTTTGCGGAAGGTGACATCGGTCCACACGAGCACCGCGCCGCCCTCGGGACGGCGCAGCGGCTCGATGGTGACCTCGAACCAAGTGATGCCGTTTGGCGCGTGGGCCGCGTATTCGATTCGATGATGCAGTGCTCGGCCGCCAAAGACTTCCGAGCAACAGGTACCGAGCTGGGCCGCGAGAGGATCGCCGTTGGCGCCGGCCTGGATACAGTGGTGCAGGAGATTTTCGCCAACTTTGAGTGTGACGAACGGCGCCGCCGGAGCCCGCGCGGCGAGCTGTCGCCAGGACTCATTGGCATCGACGATGCGCCCATCGCTGTTGAGAACGATCATCTGGTCCTGAATGGACGCCAACACTGCGCCGTGCAACGCGTCGCTGGCTTCCCGCGCTCGCTCGAGTGAGCGGCGCTCATCGAGCGCAGCGCCCAGCAGCAGCAACGGAACGCCGGTGACCACCAGGAACAGCACCACCGACAAGGTGGCGTGCGCAGCCGGCTCAGCCATGAATGGGCCCGCGCCGGCGAGCGCGCCGCAGATCGCGAGCACTCCGAGCAACAGGGTTGCAGCGGAGCTGCCAGCGACACCGAATCTGGCTGCCGCCCACAGCAGCATGGGAAGCGGCAGGCACAACATCGCCGCGGAGGCGACGGCGTGGGTCGGCGGAGCGAACAAGGCGAATATACAAGCCGCAACGAGGCAGAGCGTCAGCAATGTCCCTTCGATCCAGCGGGGAAGGTCGAATGCCTGCCGGGGGGCACGCAGCCGGTCGGCGGTGTGCACCATGAGCGGCACCACCGTGAGGATGGCGAAACTGTTGGTGAGCGCCCGCACGACCGTGGTGAGCCAGAAGTTGCGATCGACATCGGTGGTGACGAACAGGGCAGCCATGATCAGGCTGGTCGTGAACGGTGCAATCAGACCGCCGAAGAAAACCAGGCGCCAGGCCGGCAACACCCGATTGAAGCTATGCATGGCGGGTTCGGCCTGGACGAGCGCAAGTGCGCCGATCAGCGCCGTCGCGCAATTGAGCACGTACTGGATGACGACGCGAGCGATCGTCACGTCCGGCAATGGCAATTGCGCCAGCAGATGGGCCGGTAGAATCGCCAATAGGTAGCACCACCAAAAACGCCGTGGCGCCAGCAGCAGCGCGCCCATGATCAGTGCGTTGGGCAGCCACAGCGCGGATACAGGCGCGTTCGGAAACGCCAGCGCCTGGCCGAGCTGTGCCGTCGCGTAATATCCGGCGGCGAGCGCCAGCGCGCCCATCGCGTGGTCGACCGCGGGAGTTCCTAACAAGCGGTCGCGGCCCCGGTCGTGTGCCGTGGAATGAATGGTATGAGCGGACATCGTTTCCCTGCTGCGCCGCCCGCAGTATGCCCGCGCAGGCGCTTGTAGGAGTCCCTGGAAGGATCGGACCAAGGTCCCATACACAAGCGGCGCGCTGGTTTTCATAGTCGTGGTGTGAGTCACAGTACACATGGCCTTTCCAATGGCGCGCGCGGATTTGCGCGGGCGTTGCGCTGGTCGGAGGTTGCCGCCTACATCGCGGGCGCGATGCTGTGTTCGCTGTTCGCGCTCGCCCAGGCCGACAGCGCTCTCGGCAGCACGAACGCGCTCGAGGAGTTCGCTGCTTCGCTGAATCCGCCGGACCAGACCCTGTGGGCGGCAGGCCGGGTACGCGATTACCAGGCGGCGCAACAGTCGCCGATGAGCGCCGTCGCGGTGCTCACCATTCCGTCACTCAAGCTCGAAGTGCCGGTGTTCGAACACGACGATGAGCTCAGCCTGAATCGCGGCGCTGGCCTCGTCGCCGGCATGGGAACGCCCGATACGGGCGGCAATGTCGGTATTGCTGGGCATCGCGACGGATATTTTCGCGTCCTCAAGGACATCAAGGTTGGCGATCTCATCGAAGTTCGCACACGGATCAAGCTGCATCGCTACCGCGTGACTTCCCTCGATATCGTCGAAAAGACCGACAGCCGCCTGCTCGCCGACACCGATGAGCCGGGCGTCACGCTGGTCACCTGTTACCCGTTTTACTACCTCGGCAACGCGCCTCAGAGATTCATCGTTGCCGCGACTTATGTATGGCCGAGCGATTCCTAACTAACGGAGAGAGATCATGAGACGTTCCATTTACCTGTCGATCATTGGAGTTACCGCGGTGCTCGGTGGCGTTGCGGCCCCGGCGCTGGCCGCGGACTGCGCCACTGCGCAGTTCAGCCAGGCGGTCCTCGACCGCTTCCCCAACATCCGCATGGTGTGCTCGGAGATCATCGAGAAAGATGGTCAAGAGTACGCGGTGGTGAAGGGCGACCTCGTGCGCACCGGCAACAATGCCGTGTACATGAAGTTCAAGCTCGCGGATGGCACGAAGTCCGACACGCGCAAGATCGAGACCCGTCCCGAGTTCCGCGTGAAGATCGACGGCAAACCCGTCAGCGTGCGCAATCTGGCCGTCGGCCAGGAGCTCACCGCTTACGTGAAGGTTTCCGATCCGGTGATCGCGCTCGAGCCGGCCGAACCGAGCGACCCGGTCGCCGCGTATCCGATGGAAGAAGCCGCCCCGGCCATGGCTGCGAATACGGCCGAAATGCCGGCCACGGCGAGCCCGATGCCGGCGGTAGCGGGCCTCGGTGCATTGCTGCTGGCCTTCGCGGGCATGCTGACGTTCTTCCGGCTTCGCCGCCAGTCGTAACGCCGGTTCGATCATCTCCGGGAATATGCAGCGGGCGCGATCACGCGTCCCGCTGCTTTCGGAGCACGAGTGCCGCTCGCCTCGGAAGGGAGCGGCTGCCCGACAACGGTTGAGTGGATTCGTCTTCGTATTAGCGAGGCGGTTGCCGTTTCGGTTGCAGAATCGATTTCGAGAACAGCGTGCGGCGCACTCCCTCCCAGCGCCCTCGCCAAATCTCGAAACAGCGGCCGGTAACGGTTCGCAAGCACATCGCCGACGCCGCGCAACGTCGGCGCCGGCGGTGATGCTTGCGGTCACCCGCCTCAAGGATTCAATACAGGAGTGTGAGTGGTGAGACTGCGCTCCTCATGTCGTAGCGCTCTTGCAGCCCTGGTTCTCGTGGGAGCGCGTGCTTTCGGCACCGACTATCCGGTCAACACCGACAGCGCCGTCGCCCATCCCACCGAGGACCCGGAGAAGAAAAAGAAGAAATACAGTTTTGTCGTGGCGCCGATCCCGATCGTCAATCCGACGATCGGGAACGGCCTCGCGGTCGCGGCGTTGATGCTCTACAAGATTGACCCGAAGTCGCCCGTGTCCACCACCGCCGTGGCCGCCGGCTACACGGACACCGATAGTTGGGGCGTTGGTGTGATGCAGGACGCGAAGTTCGCCGAGGATCGCTGGCGAATTCTGGGAGGCGCCGCCATTGCGGTTGCCCGGTACGAGCTCTACGTTCCCGAGATCTCACCCGATTTCCATTTTTCCACTGAGCAACGCTTGTCTGGTGGGCTCGTGCAGGTGATGCGGCGAGTCGCGCCTGAGCTCTATGCAGGGCTGCGATACATGCGCGCAACCGCGAACTTTCCCGCGCCTGACGAGCCGCAGGGTCTGATTCCGGAGGAGGGCATCGATTTTGACATCGGCGGCATGGGTATCGTGGCCGAATGGGATTCGCGCAACCACAGCTTTCAGCCGAATGGCGGCAACCGCGCCGTGTTCCGCACCAATTTCAGCCGCGATACCTTCGGCGCCAATCTCGATTACGACACGTACTCGCTGGCCTTCAACCATTACCGGAAGGGCTTTCGTGACCAGGACGTGCTCGCCTGGCGCGTCTCGCTGTGTTCCACGTCTGATGACACGCCATTCTTCGAGCGCTGTCAGTTCGGGTCGTCCCATGATCTTCGCGGCTATCCCGTCGGCCGCTACTACGACGACGCCATGTACGCCGCACAGGTCGAATACCGCGCGCCGCTGTGGAAACGCCTGGGAGCGGTCGCGTTCGCAGGCGTGGGCTCGGTGGCCAGTTCCTTCGGAGACTTTGGCGATAGCGACACACTCGCGGCAGGCGGCATCGGCCTGCGCATTCTCGCGTCGAAGGAACAACGCCTGAACGTCAGCATCGACGCAGCATTCGGACGCGATGAGTCAGCGCTCTATGTGTACATCGGGGAGGCGTTCTGATGTCGAACGTGCGATTTTTCGATGGTCGGCGACGTAGGCCGAACGTCGTACTTCGCCCGCCCGATGCACGCTATACGATGCGTTCAGCTTTCGAGGCGCTCGACGAGAGATGTTCGGCCGCGCGGCGATAGTCTAACTACAGTCCGCTGATATTCCGGCGGGTAACTCAAGGAGCTCGCAATGAGTAACTCAATCAAACTCGCGACGATGTCAGCGTTGTTCGCGCTCGGCGGTGTCGCTGCCGCACAGACTCCGGCGCCCGCCAAATCACTGTCCGCCTCGGTCGGTGTAGTCGCGTTCCCGGCGAAAGGGCAGGACGCACAGAAGCAAAGCCAGGACGAGGGCGAGTGCTTCACCTGGTCAAAGACGCAAACGGGTTTCGATCCCATGAACCCGGCAGCGTCCGCTCCTCCGGTACAGCAGGCTGCTGCTCCGCCTCCGGCAGCGCCATCCGGGCAGCGCGTACGCGGTGCCGCGCGCGGTGCCGCCGCTGGCGCCATCATTGGAGAAGTGGCTGACGACGATGCAGGCAAGGGCGCCGCCGTCGGCGCGACGGTGGGTGCGATGAAAGGCGGACAACAGAAACGCCAGCAGCAGGCCCAGGCGCAACAGCAGGCCGCGCAGCAGCAGCAGCAGGCCACGCAGCAGCAGCAGGCGGCCATCAACGAACAAGCCAACCTTTTCAAGAAAGGATTCGGCGCGTGCCTGGAATCGAAGGGCTACACCGTCAAATAGGCGGCAAGTCATCTGGGACCAAGGTCCGATATCGGCTCGGTCGCGCCGCTAGGTAAAACATCGCCAGTCAGTCTGGGAGTTTGAAAATGAAATCGTTTCGTCCGAATTTTGTCATCGCAGGTTCGTTGCTCGTCGGAGTCGCTGTTGCGATGGCCGGATGCGCCGCGCCAAAGATCAACACGCGCGCACAAACCGACCCCGGCGCGAATCTGTCCAGCTATCACACCTACAATTTCGTGCCCGAGCCCGGCACGAATCGCGGCGGCTACTCGACGCCGATCACGGGCTACTTCAAGAGCGCCATCACGCGCGAGATGAACGCCCGCGGTTACAAGTTGACCGAAGACAACCCGGACTTGTGGATCAACTTCAACACCAACGCGCGCGAGAACGTCGACGTGCGCAGCCGGCCGACGACCACCATGGGCGTGGGCTACGGGTATGGCTACTACGGTTATCGCGGTGGCATGTATGCCGCGGGCCCGATCGGTTATGGCACTGAAGTCGAAACGGTGCGGTACAAGACTGGCACCGCCAACATCGACGTCGTCGACGCCAACAAGAAGCAGCTGGTGTGGGAAGGCATTGCCGAGGGAAAGATCACCGACAAGATGATGAAGAATCCCCAGGCGACCATCGATACCGTCATCACCGACATGTTTGTTAACTACCCGGTCAAGGGCCCCGGCCAGTGATCAAACAAGCGGCTGGCCGGATCCTCGCGGCATTCTCCATTGTCTGGCTGGTCGTCGCGGCGCCGCAAGCGGCGGCACAGGACCCGCTGCCGTCGTGGAATGACGGTGCGTCGAAGCGCGCCATCGTCGCGTTCGTGGCGCAAGTGACGAAGGCCGGAACGCCGGACTTCGTTCCCGTGCCGCAGCGCATCGCGACCTTCGACAACGACGGCACGCTCTGGGTCGAACAGCCTATCTACACGCAGTACGCGTTCGCCATCGATCGCGTCAAGCTGCTCTCGGCAGGCCACCCGGAGTGGAAGAACACGGAGCCGTTTGCCTCGCTCATCGACGGTGACGTCGAGAGGGCGCTGGCCGGCGGCGAAGAGGCGCTTCTGCAGGTGTTGGCGGCGACGCACGCCGGCATGACCACGGAATCCTACGAGCGCATCGCGCGCGAATGGCTTCGAACCAAGCGGGATGGGCGTTTTAAACGCGAGTACAACACGCTCGTGTATCAACCCATGCTCGAATTGCTCAACTATCTGCGCGCGAATGGTTTCAAGACCTTCATCGTAACCGGTGGCGGCGTCGAGTTCGTGCGTGCCTATGCCGAAGAGGCCTACGGCATTCCGCCGGAACAGGTGATCGGAAGCTCGGGGCGGCTCAAATACCAGATGCGCGGCGATGTGCCGGAGCTGCTCAAGTTGCCAGCCGTGGATGTCGTGAATGACAAGGACGGCAAGGTGGTCAGTATCCAGAAGGTCATTGGCCGCCGGCCCATCGCGGCTTTCGGCAACTCCGATGGCGACCTGCAGATGCTGGAGTGGACCGCGGCCGGCAAGGGCGCCCGCCTCGCGCTGCTCGTACACCACACCGATGCGGCGCGTGAGTGGGCCTATGACCGTGGGTCGAAGATTGGTGGCCTCGACAAGGCGCTGGATGCGGCGATCGCGAAGAAATGGACCGTCGTCAGCATGAAGGACGACTGGAACACGATCTTCCCCAAGCAGTAGCTATTCTTCGGCGGCGGCCGGGCCAACTCCCGGGACCTAGCTGCTGAAGGCACCGATCCGTTCGATGACCCAGAACATCGCGATGCAGCCGATGGCGTAGGGAACCGCATAGGGCATCCATGCTCGCCTTGGCATAGGCAAACGGCTGAGCGCCGCGCCTACGACGAGGGCAAATGCCACGAACAGCAGCTGGCCGAGCTCGACCCCAACGTTGAACGTCAGCAACGCAATGGGAATGGCCTTTTGCGGCAGGCCCACTTCGGCGAGCGCACCCGCGAAGCCGAATCCATGTAGGAGGCCGAAGCTGAAGGCGACCACCCAGGGCGCGCGCGCCGTGAGTCCGGGCTTGCCACGCAGGCCATGGACGATCTCGGCTGCGACGAACACGATGCTCAGCGCGATCATCGCTTCGACCGGCGGGCCTGGTACGTGGACCCAGCCCAGGGTCGCCGCGACCAGCGTGATGCTGTGTGCGACGGTGAATGCGGTGATGGTGAGGAAGATTCGTTTCCCGCCACTCACGATCAACAGCAGCGCCAGCACGAACAACAGGTGATCCACGCCGCCCAGGATGTGCTCGACGCCGAGCACCAGGTACGACCACGCGACTTCCCCCGTGCCGGTGGCGCCTTTCACCGTGAACTGTGGTCTCTCCGGCAGCACACGATCGACCTGGCTGGTGCCGTCGAGGTGCTCGACGCGCACGATGACGTCAGTGACGCCGCCGGCGATTCCATCGATGGCCAGCGTTTGTCCCGCGAGTCCACCGGGCCGCGAGATCTGCCAGCGCTCGACGGAGGCGTTCTGGCTGAGCACTCCCTGCGGAGGCGTGAGCTGCGTAGTGCCGTCGGGGAAACGAATGCGCACCGCGAGGCGCGAGTCGCCCATCATGGGCACTTTCCACATCACGTCGTAGCGATCGGCGACTCCGCCGGTTTGCGCAATTTCCCGCAGCTCGAGGTATGCCGGCCGGAAGATGTCCGCATGAACGCCCGACGATACGCATAGCAGCAGCGCAAGGATTGCGCTACGCCTCGCGAAGGCCGGGTTAAACATTTGCCTCAACCCGCCGGTTCGGCAATCGCGCTGGCGCCTTCGACGCGCACGGCGTATTTCGCGCGCAACTTGTCGTAGAACGCCGCATTCGTCTGCTGCAATCGCGCGTGTATGAGATCGCGCTCCACTTCCGCGCGAGCCTCCGCGAGCGTGGCCGTCCGTGCGGGATCGTGGCGCGTCAGCGACACGAGGTGCACGCCGAATGCCGATGTGACGGGGCCTTGCCAGCCGCCGACCGGTAGCGTCTTCAGTGCATCGGCGAATTCATTGCCGAAGACGCGCTGCGCCTCGGTCGCCGCTGCGTCCAGGCTGGGCGGCAACATTGTCGCGTCACCGGTGACTTCCTTTCCGGCGGCGAGGGAGCGTCGCGCGGCGGCGATTTCCGCGGCGAGTTTGTCGCCATGGCGGGCCGGATCGAAATACACCTGGCGCAGCGAGTAGTCAGGCTCGATCTGATAGCGCTCCGCATGGCTGTCCAGCCACGCCTGCAAATCCACGTCCGTGGGCGGCGGCGGAACCGCACTCTCGACGATGAACTCGAGTTTCTGCCCGATTCTCCGGCGTACCACCGGATCATCGCGATCGAGACCCAGCGTGATGCCCTCGCGATAGAAGATTTCCTCTTTGACGAAGTTGTCGATGAGAACCTGCAGCTCCGGCGCTGTGGCCGAGCGCTGCCAAACGCGTTCGAACTGTAGCCGCAGGTTCTGCAACTGGCCGCGCGAGACCACGATTTCATCCGGAGAATTCGCCGAGCCCTGATGCAGCATGCCGTACGCGCCGAATAACAGCGCGCCGACTGCAAAAAAATGCAGCAGGGGCTCGCGCAGAAGGCGATGGATCACGGCGTGTACCAGATCGGCGAAGTGAACGCGCGCTCCTGCGTGATCATCGGCACCTTCGGATCCATCTTGACCCGGAAGTAGGCCGCGTCATACGCGGTCCAGCGCGGCGTCGGAATCTCCAGCACACGCGCGTAATAGAACGCCTTCAACTCCGGATTGAATTCGGGATCCTTCCATACGGTGATCAATTCGGGATCGCCAATGGTGTTTGTCCAGCTCGCCGTCTCGAGATCCACCGTATTGCCGACGGGCGTCAATTTTCCATTCGCCTGCACCTTGCGCGTGTCGGCATCGCCCCAGACGACATCGAAAATCTTCTCTTGCAGTTTGCCGTTCTTGTCCAGCCAGCCCTTGATGATCTGGATACGGTCGAGATTGCCGCTGAACGGATCCTTCACGGCAGCGATGAGGAATGTCGGCGCCTTGCCCGCAGGTGCTTTCGCCAGGTCGCCGCCCATTGGCACGCCTTTGTTGTACCCGGCGATCGCCGGACTGCGCAGACCTGCATCGCGCTTCGTGAAGTCATAACCGCCGAAGAACCGCACGATCATGCGCGGACCGCTGGTCGCGTAGGTTTCGCGCCGCTTCATGGCGTCCCAGAGCGCGGCACGCGTATTTTCCGTCGCCCACACGCCGGTGTAGCCCGCGCCCGTCATCTCCCAGCCCTTGATGACCCGGTCGCCGAATTTCATCGCATCTTCGTTCCAGCGATCTGGCCGCGGTTCGGCGCTGACGAACTTCGCGAAGTAGTTGTCTTCTTCAGCGGCCGTGAGGCCGTTGTGCGTATCGGTCCCGCCCGCGAGACCGAACTTGAAAGGATTTGCTCCGAGGTCCTGCTCGACCTTCAATCCGTCCTTGAGCGCCTGGCGAGCGTATTCGTGTTCGAGCATGCCGGGCGTCTTCGGCTTGATGACCAGGTTGCCTCGATCCCAAAGCTCGTAGCCCACGGCGAATTCGTCGGTCTTGGAGAGCGAAGGATGCGACTCGCTCTGGCCCTTCATCTGGATGGCTTCGAACAGCGGTTCCCAACGCTGCCTCTGCTGCGCCCAGTCTTTGGTCATGGGTCCGCCCATGAACATGCGCAGCTCGAACATGCGGCCATTGGAAAGATTGCCGTTGTGCGGAATCGCCAGCAGTTGACCGCCAGTCTTTTTCTCCCAATCCGCCATCCACTTCCAGAGATCCTCCGGGTTTTCGCTTTGGAACGTGGTCATCGGCAGGACCTGTTGCGCTCGGTCCTTGTTATCGCGATAGATCACGTTGCGATGCAGGTTGTCGCCACCACCGGCATTCGAGGTCCATTCGTAGGAAATGAAAGCCGTGAAGCGATTCGGTTCGTTGTACTTCTCCATGATCTCGATGTTTTTGTCCCAGAAGGTCCTCGCCCACTTCGGGTCAACGAGGGCTGGAGGAAGCTTCTTGTTAGCCTGTGCGTTGACGACCTCCATGGTCGCCTTGGTGCCTTCCTCCAGACTTGTCGCCATCATGTCGTGCCAGCGCTTGAGCGTGGCGTCCTTCATCATTTCCGGATTGCCTTCGCGAATCGCGGCAATCGTGCCCATGGCGTCGGAATGGTCGGTGACCGCCACCCAGTCGAGTGGCCGCGAAAGCCTCACAGGTTGACCGGATGAGGAGGTGACTTGCTCGCCGCGAGCAAAGCGCACGGCGTCCTCCGGCGTCAGTGTCGCGCCGCTCAAGCCTGCATCGACGGACCAGCCCGTGTGCACGTGCTCATCGCCGAACAAGGGCCGCTCCGGGAAGTGTTTGCCGGCGTAGGGCGAGTACCCCGGTTCCTTGTAGAACTTCTTGGGATCTGCCGGCTGTATGTCACCGATGTCGGTGATGACTGTTCCGCTCGTCTGCTGAGCCTGGGCGGCCGAGACCAAAAAGAGAACAGAGGCCAGACCCACGCTGACGTATGTGGCGATTGCTTTCATTTGCTCGTCCCTTTTTGAGTAACCAGCGTGCGAGCGCACCTGTTAGACAATATCGAAGGGCAGGCGAGCGTCCGAAATGGGACCTTGGTCCAAGGGGCGGAATGCAGCGCGGCATGGCTGACTTGGCACATGAAAAGCACCGCGCGTATTGCGGGAGTCCTGTGCTGCGCGTGGTGCGCGAAAGCTGCCTGGAGCCAGGAGCTCGAGCCGCGTTCGTACTCGCCCGCCCCGGTGGGCCTCAATTTTGCGCTCGCGGGTTTGACGCGCTCGACGGGCGAAGTGCTCACGGACCCTTCCGTGCCCATCTCTGACGTCGAAGCGAAGCTCAATGCCGGCGTTGCCGGCTATGGGCGCACGTTCGGAATCCTCGGCCACCAAGCCAGCGTTCTCATCGCGGCGCCATACGTATGGGGCGACATCGCCGGGAATGTCTTCGAAGAGGCGAGGTCGGTCACTCGCTCAGGACTTGGTGATATGAGGCTGCGACTGGCAGCCAATCTCATCGGTGGTGAGGCGCTGACTCCGAGGGAGTTCATGAAACGCACGCCGAAGACCACGTTGGGCGCGAGCCTCAGTATCTCGGCGCCCACGGGTCAATACGATCCCACCAAGCTCATCAACCTCGGCACCAATCGATGGGCGTTCAAGCCCGAGATCGGCCTCACGATTCCACACGACCGCTGGATGTTCGACATGTTCGCGGGAGTCTGGCTGTTCACCGACAACGATGAGTTCTTCGGCGGCGTCCGTCGCTCGCAGGACCCGATGCCGACCCTGCAGTGGCATGTGAGCTACACGATCCGGCCGCGTGCCTGGGTGGCTTTGGACAGTACCTATTACTTTGGCGGTGAGACCAGCGCCAACGGTGTTGCCGCGGACGACCGTAAGGAAAATTCCCGCGTCGGCCTCACGCTGTCGTTGCCGGTGGGCAAGAGCCACTCGCTCAAGTTCAACTATAGCCGCGGCGCGACCGCGCGCCTCGGCAGCAACTTTACTTCCTATGGCGTCGCCTGGCAGTACAGCTGGTTCGATAAGCCCTGATTACTTCGCGCCTTCCTTGCCGTTGAGCTTGTCGAGCGACTGGCGCAGCCGCTTCGCCCACTCGCCGATCATGCGCTTCGCATCTTGGGTGTTGGTTCCCGCGTTCGTCCATTGCAGGTGGCCGCCGGGAGAGTCGTCGGTTCGAGAGTCGACGACGCGCGCCAGCAGTTGCCCGCTGGGTCCGTCGCGCGCTTCGAGTACCAGCGTCATCGAGCCCGCGCTGGTCGTGTAACTGCGCGTGATTCCAGGATTCGACAGGTCCGGCGCATTGATGAACAGGTTGATGATGGCGGTGCGCACCAGCAGCGTATCTTCGGCCGGCGCGTCCAGGATCGTGTAGCCGTTCTTCACCAGCTCTTCGGTGAAGCCTTCGCGCATCAGATCCGCGAGCTTGTCCTTGATCTTCTGCATGTCTTCCGCAGTCGGGCGATTGGAAAAGTCCTGGCTCCGCTCCCAGTTCTTCTGAAACTCCACCGACGTCGGTTCGAGCTGCACGCTCTTGTAAGGCGCGAATTGAACGTTCGGCCGCACGTAGACATTGTCGAGCCCCTTGACCTTGCGACGTTCGAGGCCATCCCAGTTCTCCGGTGGCTTCTCCTTGGCCATGCCGACCGTTACGAACGAAGTGGCGAACAGGCAGGCGAGGAGGGCACTGAAGGAAAGTGCGCGGGTGATCGACTTATTCACGGGATACCTCTCTTGCGGCGTGTCGCAAGCCTCGTGCGCCGCGCGCCCGCTGACGATGGGACCAAGGTCCGATGGGGAGCGGCCGCGGTGCGCAGTACAACCGATTGCCAGAAGTCCGGAGATTCCCGCTCATGAATTCAATGCGACCAGCGTCCGTTCTTGCACGTGGTTTGCTGCTTTGCGTTTCGGCGCTGTTCGCGTTGCACGCCAGCGACGCCGAAGCCAAGAAGCCCAAAAAGATCCAGGTTCGCTCGCAAGTAGATCCCGCGGCGGAGTTTTCTACCTATCGCAGTTACGGCTTCGTACCAATGCCCGCCACCAACATCGAAGGCAAGACTACGGCGTTGACCATTTACTTGATGAAGGCCATCCGCCAGGAGATGGATTCGCGCGGCTACCGGTACACCGAAGAATCGCCGGACCTGTGGATCAATTTCAACGCGTACCGGCGGGCCACGGCGGATACGGCGACGCATGTAACGCCGGCGTATGGCTACTCGGACTACTACGGTTACCGAGCTGGCCTGTACAACATGCCTTTTGTCGGTTTCGGGGAGATGGAAGAGACGGTGAGCTACAAAGTCGGCACGGCGAATATCGACGTGGTGGACGCACGGAAGAAGCAGCTCATCTGGGTGGCCATCGCCGAGGGTCGCCTTACAGACGCCATGATGAATAGCCCGGACGATTCGATCGCCGAGATCGTCTCGGACATGTTCTCGAAATATCCCGCCAAGGCGGCTGCGTCTCCGTAGGCGTCGCACTGCGCAGGCTGCAACAACTGGGATGGGGGCCGCGATTGCGCATGACAATTGTCGACGTCACGCTCCTGATGGTCATCGCGGTCCTCGTCGTGACCCTTGTCGTGCTGCTGATCCGGGAGATGCGACACACGCGTGCGCAGCGTGTCCTGCTGGACAACGAAGAGCGTTTTCGCCGCACGATAAATAGCGCACCGGTCATGTTGTGGACGGCGCGGCCGGATACGACGCTCGACTTCCTGAACCAGAATTGCGTGGAATTCACCGGCCTGCCCATCGAGAAGCTGTTGAATGAGGGGTGGTTAGAGGCGGTTCATCCTGAAGACCTCGCCGGGTGCATCGGCGCTTACACTCCGGCGATCGAGGCGCGCAGACCATTCACCATGGAATACCGGGTGCGTCGTGCTGACGGTGCTTATCGATGGCTGCTCGGCTCGGGTGCTCCGAAATATGGACCGGATGGCAGTTTTGCGGGCTACGTTGGTTGTGACGTCGACATCACCGAACGCAAGAATGCCGAAGACTCGAGTCGCGAGAGCCGGGCGGCGCTGGAAATGAGCCATCGCGAGATCCAGCAACTTGCGGGAAGATTGATCAGCGCGCATGAAGACGAACGCCGTCACCTCGCACGCGAGTTACACGACGACCTCACGCAACGGCTCGCGCGGCTGGCGATCGACGCCGGGCGCATGGAGAACACGTCCACCATATCCGAAGGCGTGCGGCGCTTGCGCGAAGACCTGGTGCGGCTGAGCGAAGACGTACACGCTATGTCATACCGCCTGCATTCCTCGGTGCTCGACGATCTGGGTCTGGTCGAGGCGCTCAAGGCGGAGTGCGACCGCGTGGCGCGGCATGGCGAAATGCGTGTCGTAGTCGATGCGAGCGCGATGCCGGCGGCGCTACCCGCCGCCGCGTCGCTTTGCCTGTTCCGGGTTGCCCAGGAGGCTTTGAGCAACGCGGTACGTCATGCGCGGGCAAGCGCCGTGAGTGTCCTCTTGTCGTCGCGCAGTCACGGGCTCGAGCTGGCGGTCAGTGACAACGGCAAGGGCTTCGACCCTTCTCGCGCGCGCGATCATGCGAGCCTGGGCCTCGCTAGCATGCGCGAGCGCGTTCGCCTTCTGCAGGGCAAGCTGGATATCGAGAGCGCGCTTGGACATGGCACCACGGTGGTCGCGTGGGTGCCGGCATGAGCGCTGCGACAACCAAGCCTCGCGTCCTTCTGGCTGATGACCATCGCATCGTCGCCGAGGGACTGAAGAGCTTGTTGACGGACGAGTTCGAGCTCGTCGGGCTCGTCGAAGACGGCCGCGCGTTGGTGAGCGCAGCGCGCGACTTGAACCCGGACGTCATTGTCGCGGACATCTCGATGCCGCATCTCAATGGCATCGACGCCATGTCGCCATTGAAGCGGGACAACCCGGAGGTGCGCGTGGTGTTCCTGACCATGCATCGCGACGTGGCGTACGCGCGGCGAGCGCTCGAGGCTGGCGCTTACGGCTTCGTGCTCAAGCATTCCGCGCCCGCCGAGCTCGGGCTGGCCGTGCGCGCGGCCCTGCAGGGAAACACTTTCGTCACGCCCGACCTCGCGGCGGAGCTGTTTCGCAAGGCCAATGAGAAGGATGCCGATCCGCTCGCGGCCGTGACGCCGCGTCAACGTGAAATTCTGCAACTTTTGGCACAGGGCAAGTCGGCCAAGGCAATTGCCGCTGCTCTCGATCTGTCGGCTCGTACGGTCGAGTTTCACAAATACACTCTCATGGAATCTCTCGGTTTGGCGAACAGCGCCGAGCTGATCCGTTTCGCCATAAAGCACGGGTTGGTCCAGTAGTTTGCGGAGCCGCGTCTAGATAGGCGCCGCGCGCATAAGCGCAGCGCACCATCGCACCGTATTTTCCTCCCACCGAACCGGTAGTTTTACTAGGTCACACGCGGCTGCACGCGGCCTAGGCTGCCTCGTGACCAATCCGAAGGGCAGCTGTGTGCTGATGGCAGACCGGAACCTCGGACTGCGCGACGGTGTGCGGGGCCTGCTGGAAACGGAGTTCGAGACTGTGTTCATGGTTGCCGACGAAGTTTCGCTGCTGGAAGGCGCCGAACGGCTGAGTCCGCCAATCGTAGTCCTCGATCTTTCGCTCGCCGCCGGCGATCTTCCGGGCCTGCTTGCGCGCGTCACCGAACGCTCGCCCCGTACCAAGATCCTGATGCTGACCGTGCATGACGAAGCCACCGTTGCCGCGGCCGCCCTGGCTGCCGGAGCTGAGGCGGTGGTGCTCAAGAGCAGACTGTCCACTGACCTTCTGCCGGCCGTGGATGCACTGCGTGCCGGCACTCGCTATCTGTCGCCGGGACTCTCGCGGTGACTTTCCAAACTCACTATCCACGTAGAGACATCATGAAGACCACATATCTGACAGTTCTCATTGCCGCTGCACTGACCATCGGCAGCGCACGCGCGCAGGAAAAGACTGCGGGCTTCAATCAGAAGATTCCCGAGAAGGTCATGACGCCTGACAAGGTGGAGACGCCCTTTGCACCGCTCAACTTCGTGGATGGCGTGCCGACTGCAGAGACGACGCAAAGGCTCTACGACAATCTCGATTACATGCGCGGTGTCGAGGTGTTCCTCAACTTCATTCCTGCCGCGTCGATGGAAGGACTTCGTCGAGGCACGGCGGAACGCGGCGTGACCAAATCCAATCAGTCCCTCATCTTCGACACGCTGCTGGATTCCAATCCGCTGTTCCTCACCGGCAACACGGACACCGTGTATTGCATGGTGTTTCTCGACCTCGAGGTGGACGGTCCGACCGTCGTCGAGATTCCGAAGGGCACCGGACCCGGAACCGTGGACGATGCCTTCTTCCGCTTTGTCATCGACATGGGCAAGCCCGGTCCGGATCGCGGTGAGGGCGGCAAATACCTCATCCTTCCGCCTGACTTCAAGGGTGAGATGCCGAAGGACAAGAAGGATGGCGGCGAATATTTCGTCGCGCAGTCCACCTCCTATGTGAACTGGATTGCGCTGCGTGGATTCCTGGTAGACGGCAAGCCCGATGCCGCCGCGAAGATGTTCAAGGAAGGCGTCAAGGTCTATCCGCTGAGCAAGGCCGCTAACCCGCCGAAGATGGAGTTCGTGAGTGGCTCGAAGATCGCGTTCAACACAGTGCACGCGAACAACCTCGACTTCTACGAGGAGATTGACCATGTGATCCAGAAGGAGCCGATCGGTTTTCTTGACCCGGAACTGCGCGGCCTTGCTGCCAGCATCGGCATCGTGAAGGGGAAGAAGTTTGCGCCCGATGCGCGCATGACAAAGATCCTCACCAACTCCGTAGCCGTGGGCAACGCCACCGCACGCGCTATTTCATTCCGTGACCGGGAAAAGCGCGCCGTGCTCTACCCGAACAGCCAGTGGCAGTCGCTCTCCGCCGTGACTGACTACAACTGGATCGACAAGGAAGCCGAAGGCGCGCGCAATCTGGATGCACGCACGAAGTTCTTCTACGGTTACACCGTCAATACGCCGGCCATGATGATGAAGCTGGTCGGCCGCGGCTCGCAATACGCGATCAGTTTCGCCGATACGGCGGGCGAGCCATTCGATGGCGCCAAGAACTACAAGGTCAACATTCCCGCGAATGCCCCTGCCAAGGATTTCTGGTCCATGGTGGTTTACGACCCGCAGACGCGTTCGGAGCTGCAGACTTCGCAGCCATACCCGGGGCTGAACAGCACCAAAGCCAAGTTCAAAAAGAACGCCGATGGATCGGTCGACCTGTACTTCGGCCCCAAGGCACCGAAGGGCATGGAATCCAATTGGCTCGCTACCGTCCCGAACAAGGGGTGGTTCGCGATCCTTCGTCTCTACAGCCCGCTCGATCCGTGGTTCGACAAAACATGGCGTCCGGGCGAGATCGAGCTGGTGAAATGATTGTGTCTTCGCAACCAGGAAGGAAATCGATCATGAATGTCGAATGCCGAGAGAGCTCGATTTTCTCCGCCGCGGCACTCGCGCTCGTACTCACTTTCGTCGCCGCAAGTGCGCATGGTCAGACGAACGATACCCGCCTCGGCAAGTTGACCTTCGAAAATGGATTTCCGTCCGAGGAAACTACACGGAAGGTCTTCGACGAGATGGATTATCAGCGCGCCGTGCAAGCCTATCTATGGGCCTATCCGGCGGTTTCGTTCGAGTCCATTCGCCTCGCGACCAAGCACACTCTTGGCACTGATCTGAACGACGTGATCATCGCCGACAACTATGCCGACCCCAAAGGACTCTGGCTCACAGCGAACGACACCACTATCTACGCGTTGGCGAACGTTGACCTGGGAAAGTCGGGGCCGATCGTCGTCGAGATCCCGCCGGGTGCCATCGTCGGCATCATCGACGACTTCTGGCAGCAATCCATCGCGGATGTCGGACTGCCCGGGCCAGATGGCGCAAAGGGCGGGAAGTTCCTTCTTGTCCCTCCAGGTCACAAAGGTGCCACTCCGCAGGCCGACTATCACGTGCTCCAGGCGACGAGCAATAACTACAACGTCATGGTCCGCGGCATCGTTCAAAACGGCGACAAGGATGGCGCGGTCGCCAACGTCAAGGAGGTCAAGATCTATCCGCTGAGCGACAGCAGCAACCCCAAACCTAACAAGTTCACCTCCATGTCGGGAAAGGTTATTGACACGACTCCGCCAAAAGGGATGGCGTTCTGGGAGCGCCTTTCGGGGTATGTCAGCAACAACCCCGTGCAGGCGCGCGATCTTTTCTACATGGGCATGCTCAAGCCGCTCGGGATCGAAAAGGGCAAGGCATTCAATCCCGACGCGCGGCAGCGCGCGATCCTCGAAGACGCGGCACGTATGGGCGATGCCATGGGCCGCGTGATGCTGTTCGAGGGGCCCGACCGATTCAGCAAGGTGGGGCAAGGTCTCGGACTCGAGCCGTTCCCGGGGACGAAATGGCATTGGGTGTTCCAGGTCAATCCTGTCCAGCAAACCGACTCGTATGGGCAGATCGATGAGCGGCTGCACTACACCTACGGTGCTATCTACACGACGCCGGCTCTGGGCGTGATGAAAGCCGGTCCTGGTGGAAACTACGTCCAGGCATTCAAGGACAAGGGCGGCAACCGCCTTGTTGGCGGCAAGTCGTATCGTCTGCACGTGCCCGCGAACGCCCCGGCCGAGGCGTTCTGGTCGTTGACGCTCTATGACACTGCGACGCGCTCCATGATCCAGAACCCTGGCAACGACTCGGCGCGCTCGTCGCTCGACAAGCTCAAGATCAACTCGGACGGCTCCATAGACCTTTACTTCGGGCCCGCTGGAAGCGCGCCCAAGGGCCTTGAAGGCAACTGGATCGAGACCGTCCCCGGCAAAGGCTTTTATCCAATGATGCGGTTTTACAGCCCCAAGGCCGGGCTGTTCGATGGCACCTGGAAGCTGCCGGACATCGAGCCCATCTAGTAGTTAGAAACCCATTGCGACCCACAAAGCGTCAGGAACTCATATGAAAATGTATCAGCCTTCGAGGCTCATCTCCGCCGCCGCTGTATTGGTACTCATGGTCAGCGCAATGCCGGCCAGCGCGCAGAAGTACAAAGCGGATGTACCAGCGTCCATTGTCACGCCGGAAACGGTTGAGACCCGAATCGGCACATTGAAATTCCATGACGGCCTGCCCGATGCTGCGACGGCGACGAAATTGTTCGACACCATCGATTTCGGGCGCGGCGTCGAAGCCTTTTTGGCCGGCATACCGGCGACTTCGGTACAGGCATTGAAGAATGGCTTCATCAAGGCTGGCTTCCCGCCGAACGGCGCGATCGGCATCACTGAGCAACTCTCCGATGCACGCACGCTGTACCTGACACCCAATGCCACGGTGGTCTATCAATGGTTTTGCATGGACGTCGAAAAGGAGCCCATGGTGGTCGAGGTGCCACCTGCAGTGCTTGGAATCATTGACGACGCGTACTTCCGTTTCGTGACCGACATGGGTGTGTTCGGGCCCGACGAGAACAAGGGCGGAAAGTTTCTGCTGGTGCGTGACGATTACAAAGGCGCTCTGCCAAAAAGCGGCTATTACATCGTCAAGACCCGTACCAACAACAACCTGGTCATCATCCGTGCGTTCGTGCAGAACAAGGACCTTGCCGGCGCCGTGGCGAGTGTAAAGGCGAAAACCAGGATGTACCCGCTTTCCGCGGCCGCCAATCCGCCGGCGCAGAAATTCGTGAATATCTCGGGCCTCAAGTTCAACACTGTTCACGCCAACAATTTCAAGTTCTACGAGGAGCTCAACGAGGTCGTGCAGCACGAACGCGGCGACTTCGTCGATCCGGACACGGTAGGTTTGTTTGCGGCGATCGGCATCAAGAAGGGCAAGCCCTTCGCACCCGATGCGAGGATGAAGGCGATTCTGACGGACGCAGTTGCCGTGGGTAACGCGACCTCGCGGGCAATCGTTTTCGCGTCACGTGATCCGCGGCAGAGATTCTTCGCGGACCGCCAGTGGCTGACGGGTTTCCTCGGCGGCTACACGTTCGAGGACAACGGCGAGCGCATGCTGGATGGACGCACTCTGTTTCACTACTACGCGACCGGCGCCACGCCAGCCATGGCTCCGCCCGCATCAAAGCCCGGCGTCGGGTCGGCCTATGCGTATACCGCCCGCGATTCCAAGGGTGAATACCTCGACGGCGCCAAGAACTACAAGGTCACGCTTTCGGGTCCTATTCCGGCCGCGCGTTTCTGGTCCTTCACCGTCTATGACAACCAGACGCGGTCGATGCTGGAAACCGATCAAATTGCCGCGGGTCTCGACAGCACGTTTCCCGCTGTGAAGAAGAGCGCCGACGGCTCGACGACTGTCTACTTCGGCCCCAAGGCGCCGGCAGGGCAGGAGGGCAACTGGGTCCAGACCATGCCCGGCAAGGGCTGGAATGTGATCCTG
>Ga0193717_1000645_pt1 | contig 22403 bp, 20 predicted proteins | sample U2c2metaG_FD_145900 | JGI IMG/M metagenome (GOLD analysis project Ga0193717, IMG submission 145900) | Soil microbial communities from a riparian zone of the East river system, Colorado, United States - U2c2 | ecosystem: Environmental > Terrestrial > Soil > Riparian zone | place: USA: East River...
TTTATTTTGGCTCCATAGCAAACCAAAGAGCAGACCTGGCAAAGCTTGCTTTGAATGCACTTGAAAACAGGCTCAAGGCAGACAAAAGAAACGGAATAAAAGATTTTTTTAACCGGAGTATTGGAAACCGGTTTGGGTCGCACCCAAAGAGAAATTTATCACTTATGTGGCGTGCTTAAGTGGATTGGCTTTTGATGATAAGCCGCTTTCGGGCAAGTCGATGGATGATCTTGGGGAACGCTTGGCTCAGGAATTTCAAATCGACCTAACTCCTTATCAGTCGTTCCGGGAACTACGGTTATCTTCAAATTGGCATCTGGAGGAAGATATGCAGCAGGTCATGTTAGAGATAAATGATGATACGACAATTACCGATGCATTACAGAATCTCGCTATTACTAAAGATCCCGACAGCCAGTTTGAGGAAAACCTTATTTATATGCGATGTGATTACCTCATCACCCGGCTAAAATTCGACGCTAATCATGAACAGCTTCGATACACACTAAGGGTCGCTAACGTATTGAACCAAGTATAGAATGTCAATTAGTTGAAACTTTAATCAGTATGTAGGCATAAATCCGAAAAACAAAGGATATGTGGGATCTACATGTGATTAAATATTCTTACTTAACATAGGATTAATTATAAGACGTTACCTGCCGCAATTCTGCAGAATCTCAAATATGTTGACCAGTGGGACAGCGGAGCGATTAAGGCAGCAAGCGTTCAGGAAACTTTTGGATTGTTCCAAACAAAATGTTCCGCTTTAATAAAACAAAATGTTCCGCCTTTAAAATTTAAAATGTTACACGCACTTCGCTTATAGACTATTAATGTGGATTGTTCCAAACAAAATGTTCTACCTTAATAAAACAAATTGTTCCACCTTTAAAATTGCAACGCCGCTTTGTAATGCTGCGTGAAATTATATGTCGTGGATTGTTCCAAACAAGTTATTCCAGATTAATAAAACAAATTATCCACGTTTAAGATAAACCCAAAAGCAATAGCCTTTATAGAAATTGAACATTAACCCGTAGTCGTTGTAATCAAAGAATCATCCAATTGAGAGTGTTCTTTTTTGAATATGGCAGCACCAATCAGGGCCACAACAATTCCCAAAAGAACACAATTCAAAAAAGCCACTCCCGAATTTATGACCGCAAAATATTTTTGGCCAATTTCCAGCGCTTTATCTATTTGCTCCTGGGATAATCCCTGCTCTGCCATTTTCAATCGAGACGCGGCATAGGCTTTACCAATCATTTGCGGACTTAATATTGCATAATATACATAAATGAATATAGCAGATAATAAACCTACGAAAATAGCATTCAAAAAGCCTGAAAGAAAACCTTTACCAAAGGTCATATGGCCGCCAAGCCGCTCCTTGTACTCTTTTTGCGTTAAAAGCAGGAAAGCGATAAATGGTATTAAATTTAAATACTTAACTGGTGAAGTAAGATCAATATTAAGAAACTGGTAAGCATATGTAAATACTATTGTAGTTACCAAGCCAATTAATGCCCATTTGAATGCAGGTTGCGAAGGACGTGCTTTTTTTATTTCCATGATTAATGGTTATGAATTATTAAAACTAAGATTATATAGGCAAATAAATCATATTTTATCTAATTATTATTACTGCGTGAATGAATGTTTATTTTATACTAATTGCTTCATTGGAATAATTTGTTTTATTAACAATCGAAAATATTTCTAAAAAGGAATAATTTGTTTTAGACACACAACATATCAAAAAGCCCGCTATAGGCCTCGTATTACCTTTTTTATTGAAAATCGGCAATTTAAGTATTTGAATAACCTGTTTGGAACAATCCAAAATGTTCCGCTTTAATAAAACAAAATGTTCCGCCTTTAAATTTTAAAATGTTACACGCACTTCGCTTATAGACTATTAATGTGTGGATTGTTCCAAACAATTTATTCCAGATTAATAAAACAAATTATTCCACGTTTAAAATCAAACGGCGATTTACCATGGTTATAAGCGATGGATTATTAGCTTCGGTGATGAGTGGATAAGCTGTATTCATTTATAGGTATCCATCCCGTAAAGTAGGGTCTCCAATTAGGTTGCTGTAATTTTAGATTTGTTGAAAAAGCAACAACAAATGAATCAGCCAACATTTTACACTTTATCAGAACGGACCCTTTATATTGAGCAGTGGAAAGCCAGCAAGCTTGACCTTCCTTCCTTTAGTAAACAATCCGGTATTCCGTTGACCAGTCTTCGCTACTGGGTTTATGGTGCCTATAAAAAATCAAAAATAAAAAAGGTAAAACCGGCAGCTTTTCTGCCTGTGCAGGTGACGGAAGACCATTGCCCGAGTCTGGAAATTATACTTGATTTGCCAAAAGGTATGCGCATGACGCTGCGGGGAGCTATAACACCAGAATATTTGAAGGCGCTGATTTCATGAGCCTGTTATCACTTGGCGGCCATGTCGGGTATTACCTTTACATGGGTAATGCGGACATGCGGCGTACCTTCGAGGGATTATGCGGATTGGTCAGAAACGAAATGAATCAAAATCCGCTGGATCACCAGGTATATATTTTTATCAATAAGCGGCGAAGCCAGGTAAAGCTTTTGTTGTGGGAGGGTGATGGGTTCTGCATCTTCCACAAAAGGCTTGAAGCCGGTACGTTTGAACGGCCCGTTACGGATGAAAACAAAAAGCAGGTTACCATCACCAGGACGCAGCTGCAAATGATCCTTCAGGGCGTTAAACTCGAAAGTGTGATTTACCGCAAACGGTACATGCAAACTGGGTGATGGTTTAATATCCAAATTGGATTTGTTATTTTTATACCGATGAATATCAAGAAGAAATATCCGGAATTTAAGGACCTGACCGAGGAAAAGTTCAAGGCTATCCTGGCCGAGTACCAGAAGCAGCTGGGAATCCAGCAGCAACGCGATGGGCAGATCAGGCAACTCGAAATCGAGCATGAGGAGAACCAAAAAACGATCGCCGGGCTTTGTGCCCGCAAGGCTTATCTGGATGAAAATAAAAGAGCAAAATAATCGCTTTCTTAGAAGAAAAAGCTTGTTTTAATAGATTTAAAGGCGTATTTTTAAAGTATTAATGCAAGCGAAAACGCCCTCATTCAGCACCCTTACGGAAAAAGAATTTCTTTCTATTGTAGACCGTCTTGAGCAATGTATGGCGCTGCTAGCTATCCGGGATATTCGCATTCTGGAGCTGGAAGACGGTCGCTTCACAGACCGTCAGACCATCCGGGAATACCGCCAGCTGATCTGGGGGAAAGCGTCAGAAAGACACGTGGGTTCGCTGGCTCAGCTGGATCTGGATGCCACTCAGCCGGAGTTGCCCTTTGATGAACTTCCCCAAATCCAGTCCACCATTACCCTTACTTCCATTCCAGAAAAGACCGTTCCCGAAAAGATAGTAAACAAACCCCTGCGCGTGGTAAAGCCTACTGGCAGAAAATCACTGAGCGAAACCCTGCCACGGGAATATGTAGAGATCCTCCCGGAAAACTATCATGATGGAATGACCCGTATCGATGCTGAAGTAACCCAGGAACTGGATTACCGCCCGGGTAGTTTTTTTGTACGGGTAATCACCAGGCCCCGTTTTGCAGACCCTAAAACAAAAAGCGTAGTTATTGCACCTATGCCGAACAGGCCTATTCATAAAGCCATTGCAGCATCCGGTCTTTTGGCATATATATTGGTAGCCCGTTTTTGTGATCATCTGCCTTATTACCGCCAGGTAAGGATGCTTAACCGCTATGGCGAGAATATTGTAAACACCTCTACCATGGGCAATTGGGTAAAAGAAAGCATTAACCTGCTTTCCGTTATTCACAGCCGCATCAAACAGAAAATACTTGGCAGCCCTTACCTGCAGGGAGATGAAACCACGATCAAAGTGCTGGATCCCCTTAAGAAATCAGGGAAAAGTCAAGGGTACTTATGGGGCTACCATGCGCCATTGGAAAAATTGGTACTAATGGAATATGGTGAAGGAAGAGCTGCGGATTATCCGGATGCTTTCCTGGGTGATTTCCAGGGCGTTTTTCAGACGGATGCCTATATCGCCTATGACAAACTACTGAAGGGCAAATCTCAGATGAGACATATTGCTTGTTGGGCGCATGCACGAAGGAATTTTACCAAAGCCCTGGAAAGTGATAAAAGACGGTCAACAGCTGCCCTGGATATGATCCGGGAGCTTTATAACGTCGAGGCCCTGGCCAGAAAAACCAATGCAGATGCTGATCAAATCCTTCGCTTGCGCACCGAGTTTTCCATCCCGATACTGGAAAAAATAAATCAGTGGGCACAGCTGCAGGAAAAGGAGTTAAATCCAAAATCACTTATCGCAATAGCCTGCCGGTATATGCTCAAAAGATGGGATAAACTTACCTATTATGTTACTGATAACCGAATCCTCATTGATAATAATATGCTCGAGAACCGTTTCAGACCGGTGAGTTTGGGCAGGAAAAATTGGTTATTTGCTGGAAATCATCAGTCGGCTGAACGTAGCGGCATCATCTATTCCATTCTGGAATCATGCGTGCTGAATAAAGTGGAGCCTTTTGCCTATATCCAGGATGTGCTGACCAGATTGCCAGATCTGATGTTTGCCCCTGCAGAAAAGATCGATGAGCTATTGCCCGGCAATTGGAAACCCGCTACGCTGAAAATATATTCGGCTCCGGGTAGACAAGAATCCATAAATGCTGCTTAATAACAAAATACCTCAAGCATCAAATACCTACTTTACGGGATGGATACATTTATAGAGGTGTATTGTTATCGTACACCTGCCATAAACACCGTTCGAATTCGGACGGTTGTCTGTTGTAATAATCTTCATTTACCTGTAAACCAGACTTTAGGACGCTGGCATAGTAATTGACTTTGCATATGTAGGTTTGGCGTCCTCTCAAAAAGTTCGACAAGTTCTACGACTTACATTTTCATCACATTTATGTTTTCGAACTATTTAAAGATCGCTTTCCGTGTGCTTTGGCGCAATAAAATTTACGTTATCCTCAATATTGGAGGTCTTGGATTTGCGATCGCCTGCTGTATACTGGCCTACCTCAATTATAATTACCGGGCTAACTTCGACCAGGATCAAACCGGTACGGAACACATTTACCGGCTCAACAGTATGCGCGTCGTTGACGGAAACAAACAGCCTTGGGGTGTTGTCCCTCTGCCGTTGGCCCAAGCTATTCAAAAGGATGTGCCAGGCGTAGAGCAAGTTGCCCGCCTGAGTAATGCTGCGGTTGTAGTAAAGTATCAGGAGGCCGCATTCGATGAACATATTCATTATGCCGATAAGGCTTTATTTGACTTTTTTACCTTCCCTTTAAAATCCGGGAGCCTTTCTGAATTTGATCAACCTGGGCGGGTAATAATCAGCGAAGCTTTTGCGGAAAAGTGCTTTTCCAGGGAAATTCCCGTAGGAAAATCACTGACCATCATCGGATCGAATGGAAGTCCAAGGGTGTATACCGTGGCTGCTGTAGCTCAGCCAATCCCTGCCAATTCAAGTATTCAGTTTGACATCATCACGTCTTTTGATAATGAGCCCGCCGGGAACCAAACAATAACTGACAACTGGAAAAAAGCAAATCTCATTACCACCTTCATCAAACTAAAAGACAAACAGTCCGCCGGTTTGATAACAGGCATACTTGACTCGTACGTAAAGGTTAACAACCGCAATAACACGAATTCGCCTGTGACGGGCTTTTTCCTCCAGCCCTTCTCCGGTTTAGCTGCAAGTTCGGATATCGATATGCCCGGATATGTTTATGGCAGCCAGCTTAACGTTAATCCTCGTGGTGTACTGGTTATTGTGCCTGCGATCATGTCATTGTTTATTTTGATGATTACCTGTTTCAACTTTACGAATATTTCCATTGCATTTGCCAGTGGCCGATTAAAAGAGATTGGTATTCGTAAAGTGATCGGGGGCCTCAGACGGCAATTGATCTGGCAGTTCCTTACAGAAAACATTGTGCTATGTGTTTTGGCCTCCGCTTTGGCGTTGTTTTTTATCCGCCTGCTATTACCAACAGTCATTCAACTCACGGGTGTAGATCTTTCGCCGGATTTCAGCAAGGACTATGGTTTCTTGATCTTTTTAATATTAATTCCCGCTTTCAGTGCGATCGTTTCGGGACTTTATCCGGCTATGTATATCAGTTCATTCCAGCCAGTAAAAATTTTGAAGGGAAAAACAGCACTTGGTTCGTCTAATCGTTTTACACGCTTTTTACTTGTTGCTCAATTTAGTTTTTCCTGCTTTGCCTTGGTGGTCGGTATCGTCATGTCACAGAATGCTTCATTTCAAAAGAAAGCCGATTTTGGTTATGCGATCAATGAGATAGCCGTAGCGGAGATCAACAGCCCGCAGGAATACACCGCTTTTAGCCATGCCGTTCAGCAATTTCCGGAGATAAAGAGTGTTGCCGGTTGTACCCAGCAAATAGGCGATGGAACTTATACGCAGACGGTCAAAATCCAAAACGACAAAATACAGGTTCAGGCTGCAAATATCGGCGGAGAGGCTTACCTCAAAACTATGGGCATTCAATTGGTTCAGGGACGTCACTTTTATGATACCGGTTCAGATGCTAATGAATCCATCCTGGTTAACCAGACCTTTGTACAGCGATTGGGATTGAAACAGCCGCTTGGCCAACGCATAGATCTCGATAGCGTAAGATATACAATAGTCGGTGTGGTAAATGACTATAAAGAATTTGGATTACACGATCTGGTACCACCCTGTGTGCTGCACATGGCAAAACCTGCCGATTATAAATTCATGGTGATAAGGGCGGATGAAAACAACTTAGCCCGCGTAAATAAGCTCCTGCAAACAGCCTGGCACCAGGTGGCACCTAATACACCATACCGGGGTTACCTGCAATCTGACCTTATCGAAAAAGAGATCAGGATGACACAGGGTTTCAAATCGGTAGCATTTTTCCTGGCCATAATTACCTTGTTACTGTCAGCCTCGGGCTTATTCGCACAAATCTCATTGAATATCGACAAGCGAAGTAAGGAAATAGGTGTGCGTAAAATTCTTGGCGCGTCGGTGATGCAAATTATCGGGTTGATCAACCGGGAGTTTGTGCGCATCATCATGATCGCCTTTGTTATCGGTTCAGCTTTGGGTTATCTATTCACCAGTAAATTTGTTTTTCAGGTTATTTACAAATACCACCCGGATGCGGGAATTGAACCGTATATCGGGACTCTACTGATCGTTATGCTTTCCTGTGCTCTGATCATCGGAACAAAAGTACTTCAGGCTGCCAGGGCAAACCCGATAGATAGATTAAGAGCTGAGTAAATGACAACAGCTTAGCGTTTAAAAATCAGGACGGGCCGGACTTGATCAGAGTATACTTTAATTCATTAACCAATAGGTTAAGTAATATCTTTTCTTAGTAATATTTTGAGTAATCGAAGCGACATATCCTTCGTATTTATGGCATAATTTGTTTTATTAACAATCAAAATTATTTCTAAAAAGTAATATTTTGTTTTAGACATTAAAACATGAAATATACCTCCTATTGCCTGAAGTCACCTATTTCAACTAAAAATCAAAAATTTCGGATTGGGATAATTTGTTTGGAACAATCCATGTGGATTGTTCCAAACAAAATGTTCCGCCTTTAAATTTTAAAATGTTACACGCACTTCGCTTATAGACTATTAATGTTTGCGTTGTACCAAACAAATCATTACCAATTAATAAAACAAAAGATTACTGTTTTTTAACTGGGAAAAATAGTTACATCGATCTCTGCTGTTCGAAATAAATCACCCCATTTTTATCCTGCTATTTTTTATAAATAGCTGATTAAAAGGTCATAACTTTATTAAAGAAGAAATTGTAATGAAGTGAAATTTTTAATCATGAACATGGAATGCAAAATTTAGATGAACAACTGATAAAAGCGGCAGTTGAACAGGACCTGGCCAAAGTGAAATTGCTGGTTTCGCAGGGGGCAAACATCAACTATACCGACCAATGGAACAATTGCGCCATTTTTACGGCAGCCTGGGATGGAAATATCGAAGGCCTTGAACTTTATTATAGTTTGGGAGCCGAGTTGGAGTTGGAAGACAATAACCCATTATGCAATGCTGCGTACAATGGCCAGGCCGGGTCAGTGCTGTGGCTACTGGGAAAAGGTGCAAATGCCAATTTTAGCTTTAAGAACACGGGCGAGAACGCTCTTCATTACACCATTTCTAAGACCAGTGAAATGCAGGCACGCACCGAAATTGTTAAAGCTTTGATAGCCGCCGGTACCGATGTTAACAAGAAAACCGAAAAAGGCAAGTCAACACTTTGCTTTATGAGGGATGCTTTTTTGAAAGCAGAAACACCCCTGCACAGAGCCGCAGCTTACGGAAATGAGGAGATTGTTAGATCGCTGTTAGTTGCAGGTGCTGACGTTAAAACCAAAGACGCCAATGGCGACACCGCGATCTCCTGGGGTAGCTGGTATCTCCGAGACGCGAACATACTCCGGTTATTACTTTATGATGGCGTGCCGGGTATATATTGAGATCAGCAAAGGCCTTTAAGGAGAGGCGCAATGTTCAAAAACGTCCGTTTATGAACAGGAGCAAAACGAGGATATATTGACTGTTCAAATATTAGCCTTTGGATTATTGAACATGTTCATATTATTTGCTGGCTTATTGAACAGGCCCGCTCGTTTTAGCATGTGCCGCTAATCAGCAAATTGATAGTGTTCGGTAGGTATCAAAGTCAAAATCAAATACTTGAATACCGAAAAGGATATTATTATACAACTTGGTAACGCAAACGAACCTGAAAACTCCGGAATCCCAAAAATCAAAATTGATTCCCCTCTCGGCGCTGCTCTATTAGGTGCTGTAGTCGGTGATATTGTTAAAATAGGAAACCTTGACAATTTCGTTCAAGTACTAGAGATACTTTGATTGTGCTTCACTAATTCGATTGAGTACATATTATTGAGTAATCTAATTGAATTTTCTTTTTTCTAGATTCTCAGCTCACTCAATATTTTTCATGTATTTTAACGATACTTGTCGTTTGACTTAAACTGTGATAATGACCGACGAAAGTATTACTATTAAGCTAAGCGGTTGGATTAAAACGAATTCTACCGGCCTGAATCACCTGCTTTCTTTTTATCATGCATTGGCAAAATATCGTGATGTAAATGTTTTAGTAGATTTTTCTGAGTTAAAATGGATAGACGCAAATATGATAGCGCTTTTCAATGCAGTTGAATATAAACTTAATAAAGAAAATAATATCACGCTGGTCACAGACATGGACTACTTAGCATCAAAATTTTCGGTGCTGTTTCGCAATGGTGCAGTGAGTGACGATAGCATTGCTATAAGTGATGTACAACTTACAACTTTGCCTTATAAGATTTTCTTTCCACTTGAGCAAAAAGAATTTGCAGTATACGTTAATGATCAACTTATGCAGCATCGTGGTGTTGCACATAAAATTGAAGAACGTTTTAAAAATCGAATTAAGAGGGATTTGATCGAGATATCTACCAATATCTTTCGGCACGCACAAACTACCGATCCTTTTTTCGTTTGCGGCCAATATTATCCAAAGAACAGAGCTTTTATATTTACTATGGTAGACCTTGGCGTCGGTTTCTTACGGCCGATCAATGCCTTCGATCCAACCATTGTAACGGATTATGAAGCGATCAAATGGGCATTAAATGGCAACACCACCAAGACAGATGAGAACGGAGGGTTAGGTTTGAGCGGAATACTAGATTATTTTCAAGATAATGGTGGTGATTTTCATATATGTACTGGATATACCTATTGGTCAAAGAGTTCCGATAATCCGAGTCAGCGATTGAAACATCCATTTCTCGGAACTTTTGTGTCACTTTGCTTTAATTATTAAAAATATTTTTAATTTTGCAAACTAATCAAGATATTCTGGACCGAAATTTGATTAACTTTGATTATGGAAAACAACATTCAAATCGCTAAAGTCCTTCAAACCTCCGCTGTGTTATTGCCGGATGAAGCCGATAAGCTGTTTTCGTTTGTTAATTCCTATCTTGAGAAAGGACAGATGGTAACACTGAATTTTGAGAATATCGAGGATGTTTCTTCATTATTCTTAAATTCATTCTACGGCAAGTTATTCCGTTTGTATAAATCACAAGCGGAGCATTTGATTTCCATATCGGGTATCGATTATGAACACGATATTTTTTATGACATGATAAAACGAGCTGAATTCTTAGCCAAAAACCCTAGACATAACGTTTCTTCCCGTCGTCTTGCGATTGCTTGATATTAATGGCCAGTTGCACCGATATCAGTAAGGTCCAGCCTGGCTCAGGTGAATTGTACTTTTTTGATGCTAATGTGTGGCTGACCATATTGGATGGTTATTATCAAAAGCATTATACTAAACCATACATCGATTTTTTTTCTACTATTTTGAGCGGGAATTTTGAGAAGAAACCTCAAATATTGATGGCATCGTTATTACTCTCGGAAATCGTCAACAGATTATTACGGGATGTGCATTTTGTGGACTTTAAAGCTAAAAATGCGACCAATCTCGGGATTAATCAACCGAATGCCTTTAAGCAAATCTATCGGAAAGATGCGCAGTATGCCCGTGATAATAAGATAATATTTCAAAACGTTAAATCCTACCAACAAGTAATTAAGCTTATTGACGATAATTTTGAGTCTTATCGCTTAAAGGACGTAATTAATGACAACACGACATCTCTTGACTTTAACGATTATGTTTACAGTAAACTTGTAAAAAAACACAAGGCGACCATCATAACCAATGACATTGATTTTAGCGGGTTATCGTTAAACATTTTGACCGCTAATCAAAAACTCATTAAGCGCTTTAAAGGTTAGTCAGTTTGACATTCAAGGATTTCAAGTAATGGGTAATTTTAATTTAAATCCCAAATTGCGCAAAGGCTTAAATTGATATAAATCAGCATAAAATATAACAGGGTTCGATGAGAGTAACAAACTTGGTTTTTTATTACTTAATTTGTATTTTTACTATACAAAAGTTCTTTAAAACAACTCAAAATTACTCAAGGTTTTTGGTGACCTATTGGTGACTAATAGATTTTTGAAGTTATAAAATATTGGAATTTAGGGGATTATGATACAGGTTCGAATCCCCGTCCATATTTTAAAAGTTATGCAAAACTTTACCAAAGTTCTTATATTTGTAATGTCATTCAGGCGGAGTACCAAAGTGAGTACCAGTTAAATTGATCATTTGATAACTGATTGTAAATCAGTCAATAATATTGCAAGGTTCGGGGACAGTAACTCCCACAAACGTTCGCAAGTTGCTAAACACTTGCGAACGTTTTTCATTTATAAGGCGATAAAGTATTTTGGTTATGTTGAAATGCCATGGAAAAAAAACTTATCATTCTATTAAGCCTTAGGATCTTCTCGCAAATATTTTCTTAGCGCTCTTATTACCAGCCAGAGAGTATAAAGTAAAACGCCCCCAAAAAATATATAGAGGACCATCAATATAATTGGGATGACTAATAAATCCATAATTTTTAAATTTTAAATTAATAAACTTGGTGATAAGATAAGTCTTCTTTATTTTACTTTATAATCGTTAACTCTTTTACCCTTTGCAGGGATACGTATCTTATTACCAAATACTGCACCAGCTAAAAGTAATACCAATAATATAGAACCAGCCAAAGAAATATCCTCGCCTATATAATAAGATGATGGGTGGAATGCAAATTCTATTTTATGTATACCTGCCGGAATAAGCGCCGCCCGCAAGAGGTAATCTGCTCTAAAATAAGGCTTCTCTACCCCATCAATAAACATCTCCATCCTTTTGCGTAATAGATCTCCGAGAAAACCGCCACTCCCTGGACCTTCGAGGATGACTTGTAAATCAAATGATCTGGGTTATAGTTAGCCAGTTTTATTGTGGCACTGCTATCACGCGCTGCCGGTTCATTGCCAACCATATTTTGGTACTGTTTATCGGCCACTGCCTCATCTTTAGGGACAAACTGATTAAGCGCCTGCATTTCCGCATTGGCGTTAGCTACGTATTTTATATTCTTGATAAACCAGGCATTGCCGCAGGCATCAGGATTAGGATACAAAACTTCACCTTGTTTTAATGAATCCGGTACAATAATATATTTTGTATTCAGCATGTTTAACACAGCAGGATTGGCCCCTCTTAAAAACTGGTTATCTATCAATTCATCGTATCGCTTCATTCTTGCGGCAGAGTAGCCGTATCCCTGTTAAAGGTATCCGTGAAATAAAATCTGAAATAAGTTTTACAATTATAGATTGTCTTATTATTCCCGAAGAAAACAAACGAAAATTACCTTTTTTTCTTATTAATAGGTGTATTTTTACAAAACCCTCTGTTTAAATAGGTTTATTTTGTAACTTTAGAATAAACAATCTGGTATAAATAACTTATTAATGCAATTGCGTATGAAATTTAAAACTTTACTTATGTATTTTATTTGCTTGATCTTGGGGCTAACCTCTTGCAAAAAAGACAAGCCGTTTACAATCGATGAAACCAGTATAACTACAATTTATTGGGATATTCCAGATTTGCCTGAAACGGCTACGAGTACTAATTTAACTCTTGTCGGAGAGGTGGGCGGCAACCGTGATATCGATAGTGTCAAGGTTACCACTAATGTTAATGGAAAAATTTCGAAAACCTTAACTTTACATAAATCCGATTTAACGCTGGAGGACAGAAAGGATTGGCCGACCTCTAAAATAAAATGGTATAAAATAAATTACAAACCAAAGGCCTCTCTTAAAACTGACGATGAAGTTTCCTTTACTTTGATGGCATATTCTCCCTTTGGCGCGAGTCAGGATCTGAGAACGGTAAATTCCACGGTGGCTGTCATCAAATAATAATTTAATTTTTAATAAATCGTTATTATGGTAAAATATTTTCTACTTTAGAATTCTTCAATATAGTTAGTATGGGGCCTCTTGAAATTATTTTCGGGAGGCTTTATTTTTGTATTATCTTGTAAATTAATTCCCATTCCTGAACAAAGGAATTTTGCATGCAATTTAATAAACAGGAATTCTTAGAGATAATTAAATTAAGAGATCAAACTTAGATTGTAGTTTATGGAATTGTCGGGGGACTATTCCGACCAGTTCGTTAAGAAACGATTAGGAAGAGAATGTTAAGGAAGATAAAATGGCTTTAATGATATTTTTGTTATATTTGTATCATAAGATTTGCTATTAATCTTCAACAAATAAAAGGGGCGTAATTCGGTGAGTATTGAATTGAATGCCTTTTAAGTTATTGATAAACAATTAGTTGAAAAGATAAAATTATTCCCCTACGGGCTAAAAAGCAATTTTACGAAAGTAAAGCGGCTTTTTTTTGTGGGATTTAATCAGGATGCTCCGCTGGTGTGTGAACACTCCAAACATTATATAGCCAAGCGCGGATGCTAAGCCTGGGCGGAAGACCCCTATCAATTCCTTGTTACCCAAATGATGAAATTAAGTCTTCAAACTGGCGACATTTGCATAAAACTATCCCTATTTTAGTGGGTATCACCGTCGCTTATATGAAATCAACTATTTTTTCCGGCGCTTTAGCTTTAGTATTCATTGTGGGGTTAACCACTTGTGGCCGAATCAGTGATACAGCGGAAAAAATACAACAAGTAGAAAATAACCTCACTACAGTTATACAGTCAGAAAATGATGGTACTTACAATTTAAAAGCTCGCATGGCCTATTACCATATTCATGGAGTAAGCATCGCGATTATTCATAACTATAAAATAGAATGGGCGAAAGGATATGGCTGGGCAGATGACAGTCTAAAAATACCGGTGACTACTCAAACTCTTTTCCAGGCAGGGTCAATCAGCAAGTCATTAAACAGTGTTGGAGTGCTTAAACTGGCGCAGGATAAAAAAATCGACCTGTACACAGATATTAATACTTACCTCCGCAGTTGGAAATTTCCTCACGACTCCCTTTCGAAAGGAAAAAAACTAACGATTGCCAATCTATTAAGTCATACAGGTGGCTTAACCGTACACGGTTTTGGCGGGTATGAGAAAGGCGATGCCATACCCACAATCGGACAGGTGCTTGATGGAAAAAAGCCTGCCAATTCTCCTGCCGTACGCTCAATGTACGAACCGGGCCTTAAGTATGAATATTCGGGCGGCGGTATAACAATATCACAACTAATAGTGATGGATATTACCCATGAACCTTATGAAAAATTTATGTATGATAATGTATTGAAGCCTTTGGGAATGACAGCCAGCACTTATCAGCAGCCGCCAACAGATAAAGTACCCAAATTAATTTCCTCGGCATACTATTCAGATGGGAAGCAGGTAAAAGGAAAATATCATATCTATCCCGAACAGGCAGCCGCAGGTTTATGGACAAATCCAACCGACCTTTGTAAATATATCATTGAAACACAATTAGCTTACATGGGTAAGTCGCATAAAGTGCTTAGCCAGCAAATGACAAACTTAATGCTTACTCCTTATGCTAATGAAAGTGCAGCCTTAGGCGTTTTTATTGATAGCTATCCGGATAGCACAAAATACTTTGAGCACGGTGGAGTGGATGAGGGGTTTATCAGCCAGTATTATGGGAGTATTGAAGATGGCAACGGTCTGGTAATAATGGTAAACACGGCAAACGGCGGAAACCTTATACCCGAAATTGTAAACAGTATAGCCAAAGTTTACGGATTGAAATATCTAAATCACTCTAAGACAATCAAAACGGTTGATGTACCTGATTCTGTTTTGCAAAGTTATACTGGCCAATATGAGCTTGAACCAAGATATATTTTAACTATATCAAAAGAGGATGGTAATCTGTTTGTACAAACAACTGGACAAGAAAAAGTTGAAATATTTCCCGAATCGGAAAGTAAATTTTTTTTAAAGATTGTTGATGCCGAAATCGAATTTATTAAAGGAGATAAAGGTCAAATAACAAAGCTAATATTAAATCAAAATGGCATACATGACGCAAAAAAGGTGAAATAAGTAAAAATCACTACGCTGTTAACAACCTCAGATCTTCTAAAAAGGGGTTCGAAAAGCTTCCCCTACAGGCTACTAAGCCGCTTTACGAAAGTAGAGCGATTTTTTGTTTGGTATACTTATTCGCAACAATACAGCAAACCATCGAAACCAATTCATGGATCAAGCAGAATCATCCTGCTCCCCCAAACCGAACGCCCTATGTTCGCTTCCGTTACAGCAAAACATATTTATCATCGCATAATTTTGTATATATCAATATATTGTAAATTTGGAATAGCCTTTGGGCTATTTGAATGACTTGAATCCTGATATATTCCATATTAACCTGTACCATGTGGCCGCCATGGCAACCTTGTTTTCGGGGTTTACACTCACGCTGCTTTTAGCATTTGCAAAAAGAGAAAGCCAAACAGCCAACCTGTTTTTAAGTGCCGCTTTAACTGTAATTGTACTGAAGACTGGCGGGCTTTCGCCGATTCTTTTACCGGCGCTGGGGCCGCTGTTGTATTTTTATGTACGGCAGCTAACGTCTCCAAACCTACAATTTGGCCAAAAGGATGTTCTACATTTTTGCCCTTTGCTGGTTGCGTATTGGATGCCGCACTGGCTGGTGCTCATTTCGGTTGTCATTTATTTATATCTGTCGCACCAGTTGATACAGCATTTTTATAACCGCTTGCAGCCGGTGCTAATGGATAGGCCGCGCTTTGCTTTCCGCCGGTTAGATAAGACCTTGCACCTGCTCGCTTTCCTTTGCATATTATGGCTGTTTAATGATGTCTTGAGTTTTACCGTTGCTTTTGTGCTTATTGGCGTAGCCGCCGAAGTGATGCTAAAGTTGGATAGCAGCACACAACTGGCCACGCCGATAACCGATAGGTATGATGCAAAGGAAAAAAGCCGCAGGCTAAAGGAAGCTGTAGCCGCAAATCGTCTTTATGAGGATGCCGAACTGACATTGACCTCCCTGGCCGTAAAACTTAATATCCATCCGCACGATTTATCGCGGATAATTAATACGGGGTTGGAAAAGAACTTCAGCGATTTTATTAATGAATTTCGGGTTCGTGCAATTGCCGGAAAAATGCAGGACCCGTCCTGCGACCGGCTCACGCTGCTTGGTATCGCCTATGAGTCGGGGTTTAATGCCAAAACAACTTTCAACCGGGTTTTTAAAGAGATGACCGGCAAAACCCCGGTGGAATACAAAAACAGCTTAAACAAAGAGGTACCAATTGATAAGTTGGCACCCCGGTTACGAATACGACCGGTAATATTGCGTTCAGGAAGCCCGCCAAATTGGGCTCCTGAAAAATTAAACCGCAATTATATGTTTAGAAATTATTTAAAAGTTGCTTTAAGGAAGCTTTGGCGTAACAAGGCTTTTTCTGCTATAAACATAATAGGATTAGCGCTGGGTTTGGCGATCTGTTTCCTTATTTCACTATTTGTAATAGATGAATTAAGCTATGACAAGTTTAATCTGAAGGCAGACAGGATTTTCCGTGTTAATGCTGACTTTCAAGTAAACGGAACTCCATATAACGCGCGCTTGACCCCCCCATCGATGGCTTCCATATTGGTTAACGAGTATCCACAAATTGAAAATGCGGTCCGCATTAAAAGCAATGGGAAAATTTTAGTTAAAAAAGGGAATGAGACCCTAAGCGAGGATAATTGTTTTTATGCAGATAATGCATTATTTGATGTGTTTACATTAAATATGATTGCTGGAGATCCTAAAAGTGCTTTGTCAAAGACTCATTCGGTGGTGATTTCAGAGAATATTGCAAGAAAATATTTTAACAGTACAGATGTGATAGGTAAAACTATGGATTTGGGGGATAGTACTGATTATAAAATCACAGGAGTAATAGAAAATACACCGGTACAGTCGCATTTGCATTTTGATTTTATTAAATCTATAAATGAATTGCCAGATAGAAATTTTCCTGACTGGACTAATATAAGCTATGTCACTTACTTGTTAGTACGGCCTGGTGTTACCCAAAACGCATTAGAAAATTACCTTAAAGAAGCAACAAAGAAACATGCGGAACCTGTTTTGGAAAGAGATCTTCATAGTTCATTGTCAGACCTTGAAAGGAATGGCGACCATTTCAGGTTCGTAACCATACCCTTGACAAAAATTCATCTATACTCTACCTTAACGGATGAACAAGAACCATCGGGTAATGCGGAATACGTCTACATATTTACTGTAATTGCCATTTTTATATTATTGATCGCTTGTATTAATTTTATGAACCTTTCAACAGCACAATCTGCGGGTCGCGCAAGAGAAGTAGGGGTTAGAAAGGTTCTGGGATCTAATAAACTTCAATTAATTCGGCAATTTTTAATTGAATCAATTACAACAAGCTGTATTGCAGTAATTGTTGCTGTTATTATAGCAATTCTTTTGCTTCCTTATTTCAATGACCTATCTGGTAAGCAAATCACATTAGGCTGGCTGACTAAAATTTGGTTTATACCGGCACTAATATCAATTACATTGGTCATTGGTGTAATTTCTGGTTTATATCCCGCATTTTTCTTATCCGCCTTTCAACCTATAAAAGTATTAAAGGGTAAACTGACGGTTGGGTTTAAAGGCAGTATGCTTCGTAACGGTTTGGTTGTTTTTCAGTTTGCAACGGTAATAATTCTTATAGTAGGTACGCTCGTCATATACAAACAATTAAAATACATTAGCAATAAAAAGCTAGGCTATAACCGCGATCAGGTTTTGATATTAAAAAACACAAGCACATTATTTCCAAATGCAAAATCTTTTTTAAACGATGTGATAAAAATGCCGGGTATCAAGTCAGGTACAATGACCTCTTGTCTTCCTACATCTATTAATAATTTCACCCAGGTTTATGGAAAGGATGCGGCTATGAGCAAAAACCAGACCATGGCATTGGCCACTTGGTCTGTTGATGAGGATTATATCCCGACTTTAGGGATGCAAATGGCCGATGGAAGAAACTTTTCTAAACAGATGTTAACAGATTCTTCAGCTGTTATTGTCAATGAAACGGCTGCAAAAATGCTTGGGTTCCAACAACCATTAAATAAGTTTATTTATGGACCTGGTGGAGTTCCTTTTCATATTATTGGTGTAGTAAAGGATTTTAATTCGGGCTCGTTACATAGTAAAATATCCCCCCTGATATTTAAAAATGTATTAGATAATGGGGCTATGGCATTTCGCGTCGAAACTAAAAACGTGTCTACGCTTATTTCTGAAATAAGAACATTATATCATACAAAATACGCAAATATGGCTGGCAAGCCATTTTCTTATTCCTTCATGGATGAAGAATTTTATCACCTCCATCAATCTGAGCAAAATATTGGAAGAATATTTATTACATTTTCTTTTTTTTCAATACTTATCGCCTGTCTTGGTCTGCTTGGTTTAGTTACCTATGCTGCTGAACAACGCACAAAGGAAATTGGGATTCGAAAGGTACTAGGTGCTAGTATAACTAAGTTAATAATGATGCTTTCCAAAGATTTTTTGAAGTTAATCGGTATCGCTGCCGTTATTTCTTTTCCAATTGCCTGGTGGGGAATGAACCAATGGCTTCAAAACTTTGCGTACAGGACAAGTATTAGCTGGTGGATATTTGTCGTAGCAGGATTTTTAGCTGTAACCATAGCAATGATTACTGTAAGTTATCAAGCATTAAAAGCCGCGTTAGCAAATCCCGTAAAAAGTTTACGATCGGAATAATCGTTCTCTGTATAACGACTATGAAGCTAATCAATAAAGTACGACATGTATTTTTGGGCAATGAAGTTCTTTTGCTCTTTCCTGGCAAGAAAAGAAGTTTGAACGGTTCAGCTCCAATAATATTATGTTAAGTAAAAACGCGCTTTAAGAATCTCTGAGATATACAACACTACAGATGAATATATTATAGAGAACCTTACAGGCGTAGACATTATCGGTGCCAGTGAAAGCGAAGGACTGGCCCAGGAAGATAAAAATCTTCAACACAGCTACTTTATGAACACGGTGTTAAATGCACTCAGTGCAAAAGCCTATTCAAAAATGGATCTAAACGACGACGACATCTTATCTTTGGAGGAGCTGAGAGAATATATCGTTGATTATATCGTCATGGACAGCTTCGGGCGGCAAGTTCCGGCTATTATTAATTACAATGTTTACAATAATGACTGGCCTATAAAAAGTTTAACCCACATTAGCTAAGGTAACAATGTCCAATCAAGAAGTTCAGTAAAAGCGGTGTGCAAAGATTGTCTATAAGCAAATCGTTCAAATGCAATAAGAAGTTGTTTAATCTCAGTCATAGCAGTAAGTTTTAATGTCGTGTGAACTCTCGAACGAACGAACTGCTGAACAGAAGCAATTTTTGGAGACCAGATTTGAACCAAATATTTTATTGGTTCAAATTCGCTAATAGACGCAAATCAGAAAGGAAATGGTTCGATATATGTACAGTCGGGACCACTTGAAAATCAAGTACTTACATTAATTTGTAAGTGCTTTTTTGTTTTGGTTTACCTCCTGGTTTACACAAACCTACATAGACGCTGACTAAATCTTTATTGATTGTCACATTCCCTTTGATCAGATCTTATTTTATTTTTTCTAAAATTATTCGTTATTATACTTTCAATCCTTTAAGTTTGAAAAGCCGACCAACCTTATCATATCAAAGCTTTTCTTTGTTGCAAAGCCCTGTCTGAAAAACACAAATCGGTTATAAGTGAATGTAGTTCTTTCTATCATATAGGAAACAAATATTCCATGTGCCTATTTGTTTTTGATAAGTTTTTTAGATACTTTTTAATGGGGCTTTATGAGGAAACAATACTTAATTATCCTGTTTACTATTTTAGGTTGTAGCGCCTTGACCAGCCCATTCCGGAATGGCAAACCATTCGTTCTGGAACACTTTGACCATGCTAATAACCTTACTTCACTAGCTGTTTATTGAATCGTTATACACAAACGAATGATCCTGGAACACGGAATAGCGTGGTCAAGAGGTCCGAAATATCCCGGTTACGCACTGAATTATACACCACTTTTTTGCTACGGATCAAATACAAATGTTACAGAACAAAGACGCAATTATTTCGCTGAAGTACAAATAACAGGACCAATCATTTTCGTTTCTAAATTTGGAATTGTAGTATAACAATCATGCTTGAAATTGTTTTTTTTAAATGTTTAATTCAGTAAATTTATCAAGCATATTTGCTTGGTAATCAGATTATATGCGCCTGAAAAATATATGGAACTAACCCAATATATTAATACTAAAGTAAAACTTAGTGCGGAAGAAAGTAGTGCAATTGACGCCGCTTTCAAGCGGGAATTTTATCCTAAAGGAGCTACATTGGCGGACCCGGATAACCGCTCTCAAAAAGTTCACTTTATTGAAAAGGGGATGCTCCGAACATTTTATAACAAAGACGGAAAAGACATTACTCATTTCTTCTTTGATGAAAACTGTTTCACCATGTCGTTAGAGAGTAACTATTTTAACAAAACTGACCCTTATGGAAGGGACGTCCTGGAAGAAACTACGTTACGGACGATTCACTTCACTGAATTTAATGCATTATTAAATGATATCGACGCATTCAAAAATTTCATTTTTATTGTAGCAGTCGAGACTATAAAAAAATTCTCTGACAAACTTTTTTCGTTGCAGTTCCAAACAGCGGAACAACGTTATAAGTCCATGATAGACAATTACCCTAATATTTTATTGAGGGTGCCGCTTGGGCATATCGCTTCCTATTTAGGCATTACCCAACAAACCCTCAGTGTGATAAGGGCTCAGAAATGATTTTTTTATTATAACCACACTCGTTAAAACTCAAGATAGCGGTTCTCTCCATTCTCCTTTCGCGTTTATTTTCAGCTCACTTAGTTATTCTATTCGTCTGGGTATTTAGTGGTGCTTTGTCCCTCATTTGAGGCATATTAATGGCCTGTTTAATTGATTTGCGTCCACTTTTCATTTTTTAAGATATCTTAAAAGTAGCCTCGTTCTTCCTGCCGTCCTTTGCATTATAATTTTTTATTAATGCAAAAGGATATTAACGAAATGGGTATTCATTATATATTTATAACAGATGATCTTGGAATTGCATCCATTTTTCCAGCCATAAAATTCAAATTGACTGACCTGAACTGTCAGCAGGTCTCTCTACTCTATTTTTCTGTAAACAAGCGACACGTCTTCCAAAAAGAACTGCAAATACTGGAGAGACGTTTTCTCACCCACCTATACGTAAGCTACCTCTCAAAGGCTATTGAAGGTATAACTGTATTTCCAAACGAGGAAATTGAAGCTGTCTTGAATGCAAACACCATGCAACGCATGGATTTCATTCTTTCCGGCAATGAAGAATTTATTGAGAAAGTAAAAAGCATACTGATGTTTTTTGATATCAGCGAAGTACAAATACAAAAACAATTTTTCACAGAATAACAAAATAATATAATATGAAAAGATTAAAAAAACTAACATCAGTCCTCATTCTCCCAACCGTTACTTCTTTGCTTTTCCTTGCAGGCTGTAAAACGAAAGATAAACATACTACCGATGACATGCCTGTAGGTTTGGCAGTAAGAACAGAGGTCGTTCATGCTGATATTATCGCTAAAGAAGTATCCGTAAGCGGGAATATAGAAGGTAACACCACCGTGAAACTTGGTTTTATGGTGGGTGGAAAAATCAACTACGTTTCCAATAAAGAAGGGGAAAATATTGCTAAAGGGCAATTGATCGCCAGTCTTGATCCAACTAATTATTCTATTGCCAAGGGTTCAGCTGACGTACAGGTCAATACCGCAACTGATGAATTTTACCGCTTAAAGATCTTGCATGACAGAGGTAGTTTTAGTGAAAGCGACTTTTCCAAAATAGGCTTCAACCTACAGCAGGCAAAGCTTCAGCAACAGTTACAGCAAAAGAATCTGTCCGATACCAGGCTGTACTCATCAATCAGTGGCGTACTGCTCAAAAGACAGGCCGAAATTGGCGAGATCGTCGGCGTTGGCATACCGCTATTTGTTATAGCAGATATCAAAAAGGTAAAGGTTTTGGCCTACGTCCCTGAAGGGGAGCTGCACGAAATAAAGATCGGACAAATCAGCAAAATTAATATTTCATCACTCGATAAGGCATTCACGGGTAAAGTGATTGAAGTTGGCTCAGCAGCTGACGCTACCTCCAGAGCATTCACCATTAAGA
>Ga0193717_1000646_pt1 | contig 22403 bp, 29 predicted proteins | sample U2c2metaG_FD_145900 | JGI IMG/M metagenome (GOLD analysis project Ga0193717, IMG submission 145900) | Soil microbial communities from a riparian zone of the East river system, Colorado, United States - U2c2 | ecosystem: Environmental > Terrestrial > Soil > Riparian zone | place: USA: East River...
CAATCCTTATTGCCAACCATCAGATCGCGCGCCCAGTCCATACCGGTTAATAAGCCAAATAGAGACACCTTAACAGATTACTTTGGCAAGGATTTTGGGTCTGGACAGGTAAAACAGGCTTACGCTATCAGCGGCGGCTTGCCAGGCTTAATGAACGCTTTATTGAGCGAGGAAGACCATCCGCTGGTTCTGGCCACGGAGAAGGCCAGGCAAGTCCTTAGTAGCAACGCTTACGAGCGGCTTTTAATGGTGGACGAGCTTGCCAAGCAGAAAGCCCTAGCTGCTGACACAACCTTCATCTTGCAGCAAATGGCGCATGTCAGCCTGCAAACAGTCACTGGTCCAGCCGCTACCAAATGGCAGACCGTGCTGGCCGCCAGCTACAAAGCTTCAGAAGCCCTAGCCAATAGTGCCCAACCGAAGTTAACGCTGACCAATCTCATGCTGAGTCTCTAGCGTCTGCGTGCTATAATAATCTGTAATATATGTATGAGTTGCTTGTAGTAGCCGGATTCGGCGCCCTAGCCTATCACAACGCCAAAATCCATGGCGATGAATTAGCCAACGTTTCGCGCAAAGTCGGCGATCGCCTAGGTAAATTGTGGGATATTGCCCACCAAGGTATGCGAGAAAATCGCTTCCTGCGCGCCGAGAAGGCACTCCTAACCATCCTTAAAATCGACGAAAAGAACGCCGCAGCATATAACCGATTGGGTATTCTCTACGCCAAGCAGAAAGAATACCGTGACGCGATTGATTGCTTTGAAATCGCCTCGTCCATAGAAGCCACGCCGTCCAGCCTGCATAACCTCGGCCTAATTTATTACGAAACAGAGAACTATGAAAAAGCCGCCGTGGCCTTTGAGCAAGCCTTAAAGCTTGAAGACAACCTAGCTGCCCGCCACGTAGCTTACGCCAAGGTCCAAGAGAAGTTAGGCAATGATAAGATGATGTTCCAAGAACTGGAAAAAGCCGCTGAACTTGAGCCAACCCGCGAGAGCTACATGCTATTGCACAAAGCCTACAAGAATCACGGCATGGAAGCCGAAGCCGATATCATTGAAGACCGCCTCAAAAAACTCAAAAAAGCTCCAACCGCCCGGGCTAAGCGCATTCTTCGCCCCCGCCGAGTAATCTAAGGAAACAATATGGACATAGCAAAAATTCTGCCACTAGCGATTGTGATGGTGACCGGACCGCAAATTCTCACGGCAATCTTCTTAGCTACTAGCAAGCAGTGGCGCAAAAACTCTTTAGCTTTCATTTTAGGCGGTGCGATTGCCGTAACAACCATAGCCACGGCGGCTTTCTTACTAAGGGTTGGCGCCCAGAACCACGGTGTTAAGAATCATGACCCTGACTTAATTGTTCTAGCGCTAATAATCGCCGCGGCAATCCATACCTTCATGACCAGAAAGCAATCAAAACCGCCTAAATGGATGGGTAAGCTGGAAGAAACCAAGCCAAAAGCCGCTTTTAAGATTGGTTTTCTATTGATGGGCTTCTTTCCCGGCGATATCCTGACAGCAATCGCTGTGGGTGGCTACATATCTGGGCACAATGAGCCGTGGGCGCATATTTTGCCGTTTATAGGCCTGACGCTTCTATTGCTCGCAATACCAGCACTTTTGGTAATAATACTTGGTAAGCGAGCCGAAACAGTCCTACCCAAGCTTAGGAATTGGATGAACGATCATTCGTGGATCGTCAGTGAATTCGTCTTTGGAATGTTTATTTTAATTCTTCTGAGCGAAATACTCAGCTAGCCAGCGTTTTCTTGCCGGTCTATAATTTCCTCAACTTCTTTATCTGCCGCAATATCTGCTGGTGTCAGGGTCTTATCCTTAACCGCGTAAGCTAGAATTAGCGCAAAAACGAATATGAACAGGCTCAGTATGAAGAATAGGACAAAGCTGTAACCCTTTCTCCTGGCAGTGATAGCTGGCCAGAAAGCGAAAACGATCCAAAGTATAATTCCCAAAATATAAAACATAATTAACTCCTACCCTAGGGTTGTTGATCATTAAGTGATTCAGCAAGCGCATCAGCTCTGTTTGTAATACGACTAAGTCTTTTGTCAAAAAACGGTAGAGGCATTGCAAGACTAATAATACGATCCTTAACTGTTTTTTCCCAAACTGTTTCCTGATTCGGCCCTAAAACAGCAACTTTAGCCAGATGGGTTACTGCTTCAAAATCGCCAAAACCAGAAGTGTACTCTGCGCTACCTTCCATATGCTCTGTAACTCTCGAATAACTACTCATAATTTCATATTCTATTTTACACAAAAATGGTGCAGGGTGCAGGATTCGAACCTGCGAAGGCATAAGCCAACAGATTTACAGTCTGTCGTGTTTGACCGCTTCACTAACCCTGCATTTAAATGGAGCCACCTGTCGGATTCGAACCGACGACCCTCGGTTTACAAAACCGATGCTCTAGCCAACTGAGCTAAGGTGGCGCGTATTTGGCCTAACAGTGTTCAAGTGTAGCAAAAACAGGGGGAATTTGCTACTATTGTGTGAGTTTTAAGCCATCTTAGCTCAGGGGTAGAGCACGTCCATGGTAAGGACGGGGTCCGGGGTTCAAATCCCCGAGATGGCTCCAGATTGAATTTATGATAGAACACGCTGAAATTTTAGAGGTGGCAAAGCAAGCCAGAGGTGACTTCGAGGCGGGCTCAATAGATAGAGATCTTCTGAGTGAATTATATCTTGAATACAATCCCAAGGTCAGGGACATTGATCTTTTGCTCGAACACGCGGCAAAGCTTTTTCCTTCATGGAATTGTGGACTAGCATCGGTCTATGTGCGGCATCTCTTGGGCGATGGAATTCCTAAAGTGGGTAAGTTTAGAGGGATGGGGCATACCGTCTTGGTGTTAGACGCTAGAATCGCTGATATAACGGCAGACCAGTTCGGTGGACCTAAGATATATGTTGGCTCCGTAATCGAGCCTTGGGAATTAGTTGAGCCAAGGCATTTACAAACTAAGCCCCATCTGTTAGAATCGTAAGTCTATGGCGAAAAAAGGCGGCAAACGCAAAATCATTGGTATGATCTCCGAGGAAACCGGCGAGCGTATTTATTACACGACCAAAAATACCATGAACACCCCTGATAAACTGACTCTCAAGAAGTACAGTCCTAAACTGCGCAAACGCGTAGTCTTTACCGAGACCAAAAAGAACCTCGGCCGCAACGAAGCTCCTAAGCGCTAAGTAGTCTTACTTAGATCAAGCAGGGTGTTTACGAGTTCGGCGTGGCTCCAGACTAATGGTGTAACACCTAGGGGCGAGCCGGTTTCTGGGTCGAATTGTTCGCTGAGGACGCCGCTTGGTAGTTCGTGAGCGAGGGCCCAGTCGAGTAATTCTTGGGCTTTTTTGGTTTCACCGGCGGTTTGATGATATTGGGCTAGCCAGAGCGTGCTGACTATCCAAGGATTGCCTTTGAATTGGCGCTTGGTCAAGAAGTAATTATCATTTTCGTATCTTAGAACTCCACCGCTTGGTGAGCTATTTAGCAGACGTTCCTCAACCTGTTTGGCGGTGCTGACTAGTCTTTCATCCTGCATTGGCAGGCCAGCGTACATAAATGGCCCGTACAGGCTAGAGATGTCTAAGGTGTCATCGTATTGCAGTTCGCCGTTATCCAGGAGCAGGAAGCCTTTCCTGAAGTAGCCGTCAGGGTGATACAGCTTGTCTAGGTTGCTTCTGATGCCACTAGCGGCCTTTTGCCACTTGGCGGCCTCTTCTGGCCTCTCAAAGGCTGTTGCGAGGGCTGCGGCCGTCTGGAGGCCCGCAATGACAATACAGACGGTGTAGGTGTGGGTCAGGAATTTTTCTTCCCAGAGGTCGTAGCTGGCATGCGGCAGGCCGGTTGAGCCATCTATGAAGTCTGACATCCAGTTAGCGCCAGGTGTCACGAAGGTGTTAAATAGGTGTTCCACAAAGTTTTTATCTTCTGGGTTGGCTTCAAAATACTCGCCTATCATGAAGATAACACCGGCGGTTTCATCTTCTTGGATAGCTAATTCTTGATTTTTGCCATGTATCAGGGGGTGCCAGGTACTGCCGATTGCCCGGTCTGGCTGGTATTTGTGCATTAAGTAGCCATCTGGGTGCATGGTGTCACGGGCGAATTCAAAGAATTGCTTGGCTTCGTCAAAGTGGCCGAGTCGAATCAGGGGCCAGAGGGCGTAGGCGGCATCTCTTGGCCAGCAGTAACAGTAGTAATCGCGGCCAAAGTTGAAAATGCTGGAATCGCCGCTGGCCAGGATTGAGCCGCGCTCGTCACAGTGGGCTTTTATAACTAGCAGGCTGTGCTGGAGGCTGCGCTTGTGAAAATCGGGCACCTTGATCTGGCCACCGCCAATCCACTGCTGCCAGCTTTGGCGAACGTGACGCAGCCTATCTGCCATGTCTTGGGCCTTAAATTCGGCGTGGGTTTTAGCGGCATCAGTCTGACTGCTGGAAGCGATTATCCAATAATCTAAACTGGTGGTTTTGCCGCCCGGTATTTGGCGTTTAAAGCGTATGACGCTGTCTACGCCGCCATGTTCCACGGCATTTTCTGATAATTCTCCATCCGTAGCGTCTAAGAATGTTCCAGCCTTGCCCTCAATTCCATAATTGCCCACGGCGTATTGGTCAAAGTCCTGGTTGTCGCTGAACTGGCCAGCAATCAACAAGGTGTAACGGCCTTTGTAGTCTAAGATGTAATGATCGTCTGGCACGTAAAGAGCCGTGTCAGCCCGGCCTTCCCTGGAGATTTGGAAAACCTGGTGCATGAATAGGCGAATATCACGTTCTTGCTCGGCGTTATTGGTGATGGTTATGTGTCTAACTAGGGCGTTATAGTCTTTGTCGATGTAGTCTTGAAGCTCAAGCGTGATGGCTAGGTCATTGGAGTGTAGTTTTATTGAACTAATTAAGGCGTCAATCTCAAAATCCATCGAAACTTCCCAGCTGCCATCGTCAGTCCACTTGAATTGGCCATCTACCCAGACGCCAATCTTATGGTGGGTAGAGCGGGCCGTAGTTAAGTTTTCCAGGCCAACGTAGGGGTAGTAGAAGTCATGAACCAGGCCGTTTTCATCTAGTCCCACAAACATCTGCCCATTGCTAAGAACTACAGGCCTACCCATTATCCACCCCCATTCTTCATACCGTTACGCCTTTTTGGGCCAGGCGGAATTGCAAGTCACGGAAAGCGTTCATGAAGTTTATGTAGCCTTCGTACGGCGTGTCATAGGGGCTGAAGTAGGCGTGAATGTCGCCGTCATTGAACCATTTGGTACACATGTAGTAGAAATGGTCTGAGGTCTGGAGCTTGCGCCAATCTTCTATCAGGGCCAGGTCGTGCGTGGCCAAAATAGCCTCCTCGAGCGCGTATAGATCTTCAATCGCGCCGCTCTGCATGGAGTTACCAAGCCAGGCCGACAGGTCACGTTCGGTGTCGGCCCAGGTTATAGTGTTTGGCACGTCAATTTGGTCAACTGGTTCGTGATTATCAATCGCCTCACTAACCGTCATAAAACCATTGCCGGCAGTTTTTGACCATTCGCGGGGCAACTGCTCCAGGAAATCGAACACGCCTGAAGCCTCCCACTGGTGCTCGCCAAAGGTCTCATAATCCATGAACAGGTTAAAATTGGTGGCGTCTTTGTCCTCACTCATCCAGTGCGAGAATTTGCTGGCGGTGAGCGGCCACTCTTTCCATTCTTGGTCACCGAACCTAAAAGCCACATCGTCACTTAGCTTGTAGTTTTTCATCAAAAGACCAATGTTACTGGTGTTTACTGGCCTATAAACGTAATTTGGGCTGCGCCAATCCAAAATGGGGTCCCAGCCCTCAGCCAGGATACCTTTGTAGCCAGCTTGATCGGCCCACTGGGCTAGTTCGTTATTGTAAGCCAGCTCGGTGTTACGGAAGACTTTAGGGGTTTGGCCAAAGACTTGCTCGATCTTTTGGCGGTGCATTTCAACCTGCATTTCAAACTCACTGCGTGAGTAAAAGAACGCCAGACTGTGATGATAAGTCTCAGCCACAATCTCGACTCTACCGGTTGCGCACAAATCTTTGAACGATTGCAGTGCCTCTGGAGACCACTTCTCCAGTTGTTCGATGACAGTTCCAGTAATGGACAAGCTAACCTTAAAGTCAGGATTTTCTTTAAGGATATTCAGTAGCCGGGCATTGGCGGGAATATACGATTTCTCGGCAACTTTCTGGAGGATTCGTTCGTTGCTGGTTTTATCATTGTAGGAGGCGTCAAAATAATCGTGCTTAGCACCAGTGTCAAAAACGGTGTAATGCCGGACGCGGTAAGGTTGATGAACATGCAAGTACAGGACAATGACTTTGCTCATACGGCGGCCGTCTCTAGGTGTTGGTCGTATAACGCCTTAACTTGAAGACTGGCGTTATTCCAGGTGAGCTTGTTGCTCTCGGTTTGAGCGTTGGCAAGTAACGTATCTCGAAGCTCATCACTATTCATGACTGCCAGGATCTGGTTGGCCATCTCGTCAATGTCCCAAAAGTCTACCTTGAGGCAATTTCTCAAGACTTCGCTGACGCCAGATTGCTTGCTAACTAGAGATGGGGTGCCGTAACTAAGTGCTTCTAAAGGAGTTAAGCCAAACGGTTCCGAAACGGACGGCATGACAAACAAATCGCCAATTGCGAAGGCATCACGCCACTTCTTGCCGCGCTGGAAATCGGCAAACAGAACGTTTTTGCCAATGCCGAGCTCAGCAGCCAACTCAACTAACTCGTTATACTGTTCGCCGCTGCCAACAATCAACAGCAAGGTCTTGGGGTTCTTCTCAACCACGATTCGCATAGCTTGCAGCAGATTAGGCAATCCTTTTTGAATAGTTAACCGGCCAACGTTAGTTACAACTCGGTAACCCTGGTCTTTCATGGCCGAAATATAGCGGTAGGCGTTATTCGCGTCCAAAGGTGCCACGTCGCTGGCTTCAATACTGTTGTGGACTACCTCGATTTTGCCTGCCGGAACACCATAATCCCGGATTATGCTGGCCTTTGTATGGTCGCTAACGGCAATAACCCTATCGGCCATGTGTAGTCCAATTGCCTCAATCTCTCTTACCATTGGATTACCGTGCTGGTTGCCAGACCGGTCAGATTCAACTGAGTGAACGTGCAGAATAATTGGGCAACCTTTGCGTTCCTTGACCCGGATAGCAGCTCTAAAAGTTAGCCAGTCATGAGCGTGGACAATATCAAATTCTTCCTCTTCAGCCAGGTTGGCCACGGCGTGTTCGTACAGTTTTTGCTGGGCGTGAATGTTTAGCCATTCCACGTGGCCGTCTTCGTGGACGTATTTATAGCTATCGTAGGCTGTGCCGGACATCAGCACGCGGCTAACATCTTGCGGATGAGCTGAATTGACCTTCATAAAGCTAATATCGTGATCGGCCTCATACGGCAGGATAAATTCTATATCAACATTGTTTTTTGAGAGGGCTTTACAAAGCTGGTAACAAGCACTACCAAGCCCACCACTGTTATGAGGCGGTAATTCCCACCCAAGCATCAGTACTTTCATGACCCTCTTTTTTAAGCTGTCGCCGTTTTAGTTTGAACACTAACTATTATAGAGACCGACTCCCTATAGCACAAGCGTAATTCCAGCTAATTCTGAATGATAATGGCAGGGGCACGTGGAATCGAACCACGATCTAAGGTTTTGGAGACCTTTATACTAACCGTTGTACTATGCCCCTTTGTGCTGCCGCTACTATGATAAGCGAAAACTGACTGTTTGTCATCTGGTTGGAGCTTTCTTTTACCTGTAAAATCTGCTATACCTAGATAGATGGCGAAAATTTATCCAACCAAGCCTTTTTTGCTTTTGTTTTACGGTTACCCGGGCGCTGGCAAGACTTACTTCGCGCGGCAGTTCTGCGATAACGTCCAGGCTGCACATCTTCAAGCTGACCGGATTCGTGGCGAACTCTTTGCCGAACCCCGCTATGACAAGCAGGAAAACGATATTGTCACCCAGCTTATGAATTACATGACAGAGGAGTTCCTGTCGGCCGGGCTCAGCGTAGCTTATGACATCAATGCCATGCGAACCAAACAGCGCCGCATGCTTTACGACTTAGCCTACCGGTGCGGCGCCAAGCCAGTCTTAGTCTGGTTCCAGATGGACCAGGACACAGCCTTTAGCCGCAACGTCAAGCGCGACCGCCGCCGGGCTGATGACAAATACGCCGCCCAATGGGACCGGACTACGTATGAAGACATTGTTGGCCACATGCAAAACCCAACTGACCGTGAAGATTACGCCGTAATTAGCGGTAAGCACTTGTTTAACATGCAGCAAAGCGCCGTTATCAGTAAGTTGCGCTCCAAGGGCTTGTTAGGCACGGATGATGCTAATTCGCGCGTGATTAAGCCCGGTATGGTCAACTTGGTCCCCAAGAACCAGACCCGGTTTGACTCGCGCCGCAATATTTCGATCCGTTAGATAAACAATTATGGCTTTCAAACAATTCGCGCTTGATGAGCGCACCAATGTCACTATTTATAAGCGCCGCTCCAGCCGCAATTTGCGCCTTAGTATTGCGGCCGATGGTTCCGTCCGGGTTAGCATACCAACCTGGGCGCCATACCGGGCAGGATTGGAATTCGCTAAAGCCCGCCGGACCTGGATAGACGAACAAAGCCACGAGCAGCCGGAACTGATGGACGGACAAGCCGTAGGCAAAGCCCACCGGCTGCGGTTCGTGGCGGATAACTCTAAGACCAAGCCGTCTAGCCGTCTGAAGGCGGGCGAAGTCGTGATAACTTATCCTGGATCAATTGAAGCGCGTGATCCCAGCGTTCAAAAATTGGCTAAGACGGCTGCTGCCCGGGCCTTGAGATCCCAGGCTGAAAGCCTATTGCCGCAACGGCTGGCGCTCCTGGCCGGCAAGTACGATTTTGATTACCGCTCGGTTGCCGTTAAGCAGCTTAAAGGCCGTTGGGGTAGCTGCGATAGCCAGAAAAACATCGTCCTTAATTTGTATTTAATGCAGCTACCCTGGGATTTAATAGATTACGTGCTGCTGCACGAACTGACTCATACCCGTATATTGAGGCACGGTCCAGACTTTTGGCGGGCCATGGAAGCAGTCCTGCCTAACGCTAAGGCTTTGAAAAAAAGCATACGTGATTACAAGCCGGTGCTATAATTACGGACATGCCGTTAAAGCGACTAACAAAAAAATTAATCCCCAAAAAAGACAGACTAGAACACCAGCGTCTGACCAGCTTAGTTAATAGCATGGCCGATGCCGTGATCGCTGTTGACGAGGACGTTAGAGTGGTCCTTTATAACGCCGCCGCCCTCAATACGCTTGACGTTAATACTATTAAAGCTGGCACGCACTTGGGCAAGCTATTTCACCCCCAGGACAAGAACAACCATCCAACTGACGTTACAAAGCTAGTTCAGGCCGTCAAAATGCCAACGGCTAGCCGCGACCTCAGGCTTAAGTACCAAGACGGCAGTTTAATCAGTCTTTATCTCAGCATTGCCCCGGTACGCCTAGGTTATGGTGAGCGTGGCCAGCACGGTTACGTACTGCTAATCCGTGATATTTCCAGGGAAAAATCACTAGAAGAGGAACGTGACGAATTCATCAGCGTGGTTAGCCACGAACTGCGCACCCCAATTACAATCGCCGAGGGCAATATCAGCAACGCCAAGTTTATAGCTGCCAAATCCGGCGACATGGCGGCGATTAATAAGGCGCTGGATGAAGCCCACGAGCAGGTTCTGTTCCTGGCGGATATGATTAATGACCTGTCGACTCTTAGCCGGGCCGAACGCGGCAAGTTAAAGATAGAAGTAGAGCCAATTGATGTTCATGAGCTTGTTAGCGAGTTAGTTAGTAGTTACCAGCCGGAAGCCAAAGCCAAAGGCTTAACAATCACCAGTAAAGTAGATGATAACGTGGGTAAATTGAGCTCTAGCCGGCTGTATGTCCAGGAAATTCTGCAAAACTTTATCACAAACGCCATAAAATACACCGAGAAAGGCAGCGTGACCATTACGGCCGGACTAACTACTAAGGGCGTATGTTTCAAAATTAAGGACAGCGGTATTGGTATTAGCAAAAGCGACCAAGAGCGGGTTTTTGATAAGTTTTTCCGGTCAGAAGATTACCGGACGCGCAAAGTTAATGGCACCGGCCTAGGACTCTACGTGACCGTTAAGCTAACCCGGCTAGTACATGCCGAGATGGACCTGGAAAGCGAACTGAACCATGGCTCAACCTTTATAATCGTAATCCCAAACCTCCAATAACGATTTGTGGCTTGACCTCTAGAGGCCGGACTGCTATGCTTGACAACAGTTGCCTACAGGATCATGTAGGCTTTTTAATTGGGGAACGCGGGAGTCAAAATGGCGGATAAGCCAGACAGTCAAGCTAAACGAGTCGTTAAAAATCCAGAAACTTTCAGGGAGCGGGCCTCAAAGGCCGCCGGTGAAAGTGACAAGCCAAAACGCCTAGCCCAGGTTAAGCAAGCAAGCAGTAAGGCTACTAAACCTGTTAGCCAAGCTTCTAGCAGAGTTGCTAGCTCCAAGCTGGCCAAGCCATTCCGCAAGCCAGCCAAGCTGGTTGGCCGGGTGCTTTTGCCCCGTTACGTGCGCAAAAGCTGGCAGGAACTTAAGCAGGTAACTTGGCCTACCCGCCGGGAAAGCGTCCGTTTGACCGTAGCCGTACTTATTTTCGCGGCCATCTTTGGCGCTACCATCGCCCTAGTGGACTATGGATTAGATAAACTTTTCAAGGATATATTATTAAGTTAAGAGGACAAAGATACTAAATTATGAGCACTATTAAAAGGTACGATACAACTAAGCAGTGGTACGCCATTCACACCTACAGTGGCTACGAGGAAAAGGTGGCCGAAAGCATCCGCCAGCGCGCGGACAGCCTGGACATGAAAGATAAAATCTTTGAGGTTCTGGTTCCCAAAGAGAAAATGATTGAGATCAAGAATGGTAAACGCCGCGTGGTTGAAAAGCGCATTTTCCAAGGCTACGTCCTGGTGCACATGAAGTTGAGCGAAGACGCTTGGTATATTGTCCGCAATACGCCATCAGTTACCGGCTTTGTTGGTTCCGGCACAGATCCTACTCCCCTCGAGCAAGACGAAATCGAGAAAATTCAGAAGCGAATGGGTCTTGAGCAGCCTAAGCACAAGATTGATTTCGCGGTTGGCGAAGTCGTCAACATTATTGACGGCCCATTCAAGGGCTTTGATGGCAGTATCAACGAAATCGACGCCGCTAAAGGCAAACTAAAAGTCCTAGTCAACATGTTCGGCCGCGAAACACCGGTAGAGCTAGACGGCCTCCAGGTAAAACGAGTCTAGACAACAGGGGTAATCTGTAGTACAATATATTAGTTACGCACTTCTGTCTTCAATTAATTAAGAAAGGGAAGGAGAGGCTTGAGCATTGACTCGCCTCGCAAATCACTTATGGCAAAAGAAGTAAAAGCAAATCTAAAGATGAAAATTATGGGAGGTCAAGCCAGCGCGGCTCCTCCAGTTGGTTCCACTTTGGGCCAATACGGTGTTAACATGATGGATTTTATCCAGCCGTTTAACGACGCTACTAAAGATATGAAGGGCCAGATGGTCACTGCTCATATTACTATTTTTGACGACCGCTCCATGCAGTTTCGAGTAGTAGGCTCGCCTACTGATGATCGAATCCGAGCCGAGCTTGGTATCAAAAAGGGTTCAGGCAAGCCTAACTCTGAGAAGATAGAGAAGAAGCTGACAGACGCGCAGTTAACTAAGATCGCTACTGAAAAAGCCCATGACATGAACGCTGAGGATATTGAAGCAGTTAAAAAGATGGTAGCCGGTACTGCTCGCAGTATGGGCGTGGAGATCGAAGGTTAAAATGGAAAAGCAGGAAATGACCGATAAGGAATTCTATACAGCATCTTTAAAGGGATTTCGGATCGCTGCAGTCGTTTCGGCGCTAGTAGTTGCCGGCAGTGTCGCCCATAGTATTGTTCGAGGAGAGCAATCAACAGCCGACGAGATAGAACTAGCTACTGGCGCTTTAGCTTTCGTGGGCTCGGTTTTAATGTGCGATACTCTTAAAGAAGAGGGCTTTTAAAGAAACTAATTAAGTAAATTGTGGGAGGCCGGATAGGCCGTTCGCACCACGAAGGAGTAAGAAATGGCAAAGACTAAGAAAGAATTATTAGAAGAAGCAAAGCTGCTTGGTATTGAAGTAGATGCTAAAGCTAAAATTACTGATATTAAAGCGTTGATTGAAGCTGGCGTGGAGGAGGCTGTTGAAGAAACGGCTGACGTTACTGAAGCTGATAGTGACGAAGCGCCTAAAGAAGAGCCCAAGGTTGCTAAAGCTGGTAAGCGCAGCGCTAAGGCAATAGCTGAAGCTGAAGAGCTAGAAGCCAAAGAAGAGCGTAAGGCATCTGGTGAAGTTGCTGAAGCCAAGCCTAAAGCCCCTGTTACGCCTACTCGTTCTCGTCTAGAGCGACGCGGTAAGCATTTCCGTAAGAGCGCTGGGTTGCTTGAAGTTGGCAAGACTTACGGTTTGAAAGAAGCTGTTGAGTTGGCTCAGAAGACTAGTCATGTTAAGTTTGACGCCACTGTTGAGATCCATGCCCGCTTGGGTGTTGATCCTCGCCAAGCTGACCAGAACATTCGTGATAACTTGGTTCTCCCAGCTGGAACCGGCAAAACTGTAAAAATCGTTGTTTTGACGGAAGACGGTGCTGCAGCCATAAAAGCTGGTGCTGACATTGCTGGCGTTGACGAAGTCTTTGCCGAGCTTGATAAGGGTAATCTAGACTTTGACGTTTTGATCTCTACGCCGGCCTTGATGGCAAAACTTGGTAAGCACGCTCGTACCCTAGGTCCGCGCGGCCTAATGCCTAACCCTAAGAGCGGAACTGTTACTAACGACATAGCCAAAGCTATTGCTGAATCTAAGGCTGGCCGGGTTGAATACCGGGTTGATAGCACTGGGATCGTCCATCTTGGAATTGGCAAAGTTAGCTTTACTGCCCCCCAGTTACTTAAGAACGCTGAAGCAGTCATTGCTAGCATCACATCCAACAAGCCATCTAGCCTAAAAGGCAATTACTACAAGTCGGTTTATCTGACTACTTCAATGGGCCCATCAATTGCTATTGATACCGCCACCATTGGTTCTCAAACCACTGAGGTATAATAGAACTTGAATGACAGACAATAACGGGTTAATCGTCTATTTTGAGGGACCGGATGGCGTTGGTAAAACCACCCAGTTAAAGCTGGCGGCTGAGGCTCTACGAGAAAAAGGCCACACTGTTCATGAAACCAGGGCTATAGGTGGCACGCCAATTGGCGAGAAACTGCGTGAAGCTTTCCTTTTAGACATACCGCGGCCAGTTGAGACTGACCTGCACATTGCCTTGGCTTGCCAGTTCGCGCTGTCGGCAGATGTTCTAGAACGGCGCAAGAAAGGTGAAATCGTGCTGATTGACCGCGGACCCCTGTCTATCTTGGCCTACCAGGTTTTTGGTGATGGCCTAGACAAAGAGCTTGGTTATAAGTTCGCGGCAGAGCTATTCGGTCTCATAAAACCTGACTTAACCGTTACCTACCGGGCGGCTGACGGCACTTTAGTAGAACGCCGTGAACACCGCAACCAGGCGGCGGTTGACTTCTTTGAGGCTAAATCAGCCGATTATCACCATGAAGTCGCCCGTGGCTTCAGCGCTGGCGCTGAGCATTTCGGAGCTAAGATAATTGATGCTAACGCCAGTATTGATGAGATCCATGACCAGACCATGATCTTGATTGACGAAGTTCTAAAAGCATAAGCGTACCCCGGCATTAATTTGCGTAAAAAACACATTGTTATTATGCTTGCCTTTCTTAACACCTCTCGACTACAATAGTGTTAACACCGAGCGGAGGATAGAATGGGAGTTTACAGTAATACGCAGCTGCGGGCAGCTATTGAAGAAGGGCATATTGTTTGCCATCCCTTTGATCCTAAGCACGTCAGTCACGCCAGTTTAGACGTTACTCTTGGCTATCACTTCTACCGAATTGAGCGCATGAACGACCGCACCATCTATAATCCGTTTGATCCAGAAGATGTTGAACGTTACTTTGACGGCCCGCACAAGGCTATGCCACATGGTGAGTGGTGCAAACTCAACGGTTTCAAGCCAGTTAATAACATTCCACTAGATCACCCAGTCATCAGCCTGAAGCCACGGGAACGGATCCTGGCTCATACCCACGAATTCTTTGGCATTAAGCCGCCTGGCGCCTACGAGGTTAAGTCCCGCTCAAGCTGGGGCAGAAACGGCGTAGCTGTCTGTTTTGACGCCGGCTGGGTCGATCCTGGCTACATTAACCGGTTAACACTCGAGATTTATAACCTTAACGAACGGGAGACTGTATTGCTGCCAGTTGGCGAACGGATCGCCCAAGCCGTGTTCGTGGAAACTGGCCCAGTTGAGGGCGATTACGGCAAAGGCCGCGATGACGGCTTCAGTGGTAAATACCAGCAAGGCACGGACCTGGAAACAATTATCAAGACGTGGTCGCCAGATATGATGCTGCCCAAGGCTTACAAAGACAGGCGCTCGCTGCCTACCAAGATAGAGGGCCTATCTTATGAATAGAGGCAAGTACATTGTTATTGAAGGGCCGGAAGGCGTTGGCAAGAGCACGCAGATCCAGGAATTAGCCAGGCGTTTAAGATCAGCCGGCTTGCCAGTACGCACCTTGCGCGAACCTGACAGTCAGAGCGACTTAACTGCCCGGGCAATTCGCCAACTTACCCAAGATCCGCGTTATCCAATGAACACTCGAACAGAAGTTCTCTTATATAACGCCGCCCGGGCCCAAAGCCTGGAAGTTATTAAGCAAAGCGTTGACCACGGTGTTATCTGCTTAGTTGACCGTAACTACTTGACCACTCTGGCAATCCAGTATTATGGACGGGGTGACGTACCTGAGTACGAAACTATTAACAGTATCATTAAGTTCGCTGTAGGTAGTAACGAGCCAGACCTTTGTATTGTCCTAGACGCCGAAGTTAAAACCCTAAAAGAAAGGTTAGCTGGCCGCTATAACGGCGAGCGTTTTGACAACCTGGATGACGCTTTCCTAGAGCGGGTCCGGGCTGGTTACCTCTGGGAGGCAAAACAGCGTAATCTGCCAGTTGTGTTTGCTACTGATGAACCCAGCCAAGTCGCGGATAATATATGGAATCTAGTCTCCAAACAGTTAGCAGTCCGGGACACTACCAAGCCAGCGGCCGTGGCGGCACCGGCTTCCGTCAAAGAGATCATTGAGCAAAAGACTCTACCCAGAACCGATCAGCCAGTAGACACAGACACCAAAGACGTGCCTTACGTCCATAAGACTAAAGATGGCCATTATGAAATTACAGAAGCCGGCAACGAATATTTAAGCCAAACTGTTACTAGTATTGATGACAATGTCTATGGCTTCACGGACAAGTTAAGCGCCGTTACGATTGCCGCTGCCATGGCCCGCCTGAGCCGCCGTGCCGATGACATGCGAATCACTATTCTTGACGAATTTGCCGGTAAGGCAGACAAAGACGCCAATTTATTAAAAAGAGTCATCACGGCTTACGGGGATGATTCAGTCCAGCAACTCGGTGGCATTCATATAGTAGTGGAAAATGCCTCCAATCTACTTACTAAAAAATTAGAGTGGGGCCGCTTAGCGTCATATCTTGAGCAATCAACCCGTTACATTTACTTTGACCAGAAAGACGTCCAGGGAAAGTACCGCTACCACACGCCGGATTACTTAAAGCCAAAGGTTAAGAAGCAATACAACCAGGCCATGGATACCGTCTTTGATCTATATTCGGGCATGGTCCGCAAGTTAACTGACTACGTTCGTGCTAATGACAGCACTCCGGAAAAAGAACGTGACGGCGCTTGGAAAGGCGCTACCCGGGCCCAGGCTTGTGACGCTATTCGTGACGTTTTGCCGGTAGCCACCAAGTCCACGGTTGGTATTTTTGCCTCCGGCCAAGCTATAGAAAGCCTGATCATGCACCTGCTAAGTGACGAATTACCAGAGGCTAGGGTCACTGGCCAAAAGCTGCTAGAACAAGGACGGAAAATCATACCTATGTACCTGGAGCGGGCTGATAAGCCAGACCGCGGCGGCGCCATGATCGCTTACCGGGCTAACACCGCAAATGGCGTAAAAGAACTAGCGCAAGACTATTTGCCAGATAACCACGCCAGCACAGGCGGCGAGGCCGTTACCTTAGTGGACTACTGGCCTAAGAATGAAATGCTACTAGTGCCAGACATGCTGTACGAACACAGCAACCTGCCACTGGAGCAGCTGCAGGTAGAAGTAAATGGCTGGCCGTATGATAAAAAGACAGCTGTCTTCAACGCCTACATCGGCGAGCGCTTAAACCGACGTCACCGGCCTGGCCGGGCAATTGAAAAAGCCCATTACAGCTGGGACTTAGTCTGTGATTACGGTATCTTCCGTGACCTTCAGCGCCACCGCATGGTTGACGATATGAACTGGCAGTTATTAACCCCTCGCTACGGCTATGACGTGCCAAAATTAGTAGAAGACGCTGGCCTAACAGATCAGTTCGAGGCATGTTTTGACATTAGTTTAAGACTTTACAGCCTACTTCAAAAAGAAGGCTACGCCCTAGAAGCCCAGTACGCCACCCTACTTGGACACAAACTACGCTGGAAAGTTACCTACAACGCCAGAGAGGCCTTCCACTTGCACGAACTGCGCACCACGCCCCAAGGCCACCCTGGCTACCGCAAACTAGTCCTGCAAATGCACGAAAAGCTGGCCGAAGTTCACCCCATGCTAGCCGAGGCTATGCGCTTTGTAAATCAAGATGAAGACCCCAAGCTAACCCGCTTAGCCGCCGAGCGCTACACCCAGTTCAAGCTCCAAAAACTCAGCTAAGGTTTGCGCGGCCTTCTAGTGACCTCAGGTAAAATTAGCAAACCTTCATTGTATGCGGCCTGTTGCGCATCAAGCTTATCTTTTTGAGGCTGCATCACAGTTGATAAGATAGCCATATCGAGTTCATCTTGACTGACCAAAGGCAAGTGTTTAGTCTCATCCTCATCTTCTTGTCCGATCAAAGGTAAGTCTTCATCCCCGTAATCAGTATCGCTTTGGACTTGATTGGCGGTGTTAAACTGGGTAACTTGCTCTTCCCAAGGAGCATCTTCATCTAATTCTGCCTCTTCGATTTCTGTAACAGGATCGTCAAAGAATATATCTTTGGCCTCAACGACTAAAAAGTTAATTCCGGGCAAGCCAAATTTAGCTGTAGTTTCCCCCAAACGGCCTATGCGCTCCTTGTGCGCTTCTGATATTGTTTGATCTTCAATGTGGAAAATGAAACCGAATTCATCCATAGAAAACTGTTTCTCAAGCCTGCCTCTAGCAATATCAGTAGCGCGGTTGGATTTAGCCGCCGTCCGGGTGTCGATAACCGCAAAATTTGCGTGATATCTAGATACAATTGACTTACCAAGCCAAAGCACTGCTTCGTCAACGTCTTCATTGCTTGGTATTCGAATTTCAAAAGATGTACTATCGGGTGACTTGAAGGGCTCACTCTTACTTATGCGCCGGCGTTTATTGACTTCAACGGACGCTTCGTTGAACGCCTCAATAGCATCCACTACTAGCATGTCCGCTAGAGGGTCTTGAAGGATATCTTCAACGGCCTTGTGTCCATAGACAGTGAAACCATCGTCTACCCGATTGCTTAAAATATCGTGCCGATTGATCCGTGAAGCCATTTACTCAATACCCTTATTTAATGCAGTATATAATGATCTAAATTTAATAATTTGTCAACAATCCCTTGACAGTCTAGGCGTGTGATGTACGATGTATACATGTACAAGCAAATGATTGTGAAAGTGATTTCCCTCAACCCAGCCTAGCGGGGTAGCTTTTGCATATTTAACAAAGCCAATCAGCTCCCGCAAAACCGGGAGCTTTTTTAATTCAAAGAGAGGCCAATATTATGGAAGATAAAAATATAGAAGCTTACGTACAAATACCGGAGCTACATCCAGCGGTCATGGCCGCGCTTGAAGAAAAGTTCGGGGAAATTCTAGTAGCCGCATCAGTTGACGGCCCTATTATTAATGCTGAAGTTGATCATATGGGGAGGGAGTAAATTATGCTAGGAAGACCAATTAACCAAGGCCATAGGCCTACTAAACACCACACGCCGGAACAAAGGTTGACTGACGACGCCAAGTTAAGATCTCTGGCAGCTGGAAGACTAGTCCAGCTCAACCATGAGACAGGCTTTGTTGAGCCATCTGAGGAGTTCTTCGCTCTTAGCCGATCAAATCTTGAAATCAGTGATTATCCTGATGGGTACAAGCACTACAAGGCAGTTGGCGGCTGGGTAACCAAAGCCCAAGCACAAGCCGAATTTAGCGATCAGCAAATATCTGCGCCCGGAGTTAACCTTGCGGCCTGAATCATTAAAGGCAACTTCTGCCCAGCGGCATGCTGCATTCGTAAACAGCCGTCGTTTGGAGATGATCAAACTTACTCTGCACGAGGATGAGCCAGAATGGCGAATTGAACAGCATCTAGGTCATCTGGGAACAACTCTTGCCGAAGCTGATCCAAAGAGGTATAATAATCTACAAGTTGCCAAAGACAGCGACGGCCGTAAAAAGCTTGATAACGTCGCCTAGGTATAAACAATCTATTTTTGATAGTTTAAACGTCTTTGGTCCGAAAGGAACTCAGACGTTTTTGTTTGGCAGCGGAATATGACCCACGGTCGATGGTCTATTCGGAAACCCTAAGTAATTCGGAGAAATTACATGGCTCTAACCAAAAATGAGAAGCAGGACGTAATTCAGGAAGTTTCTGACCTCTTGAGTTCGTCTAAAATGACCGTTGTCGCTAAGTATCAAGGCACCACAGTGAAAGCTATGCAGCAGCTGCGCCGGGACGCTAAAGGCAATGGTACTAGAGTTAAAGTTGTTAAGAACCGCTTGGTCAAACAAGCGCTCAAAGGCACTGAGGCTCTAAAAGACACTGACACTTCAGCCCTAGAAGGCATGCTTTTGTACGCTTTCAACGGCGAAGATGAAGTCGCTGCCGCCCAGATCCTCAACACTTTCGCTAAGCAGAATCCTAGTTTGGAATTTGTGGGCGCGATTGCTGCTGACGGCGAGTTTGTGGACGCGGCCGGTGTTAAAGCCCTGGCTGGCTTGCCAGGCAAGAACCAGCTAATCGCTGGCCTCATCAACACGCTTAATGGCCCGGTTAACGGCGTCATGAGTGGATTGAACGGCAACCTACATGGCCTTTTACAAGGTTTGGAAGCTAAAGCCGCTAACTAAGTTATTTTAAGGAGTTAATAATGGCAACTGATTTAAAGAAAATCGCAGAACAGCTAGTTGGACTTACCGTTTTGGAAGTCAACGAACTAGGTACAATTCTAAAAGACGAATATAACATCGAGCCAGCTGCCGCAGCTGTAGCCGTTGCAGCCGGTCCTGCCGCTGACGCTGCTCCAGCCGCAGAAGAAAAGAGTGAATACGATGTCATTCTTAAGGACGCTGGTGCCCAGAAGGTCGCTGTCATCAAGGCAGTTAAAGACATCACTGGCCTAGGTCTTGGTGAAGCTAAGGCAATCGTAGATGGTGTTCCAAAGCCTGTGCTTGAAAAAGCAAAGACTGAAGACGCTGAAGCCGCCAAGAAAGCTTTGGAAGAAGCTGGCGCAACCGTCGAACTAGCCTAATCTAGATGCTAATAACCTGTCGCCTAAATGTGTAGGCGGCAGGTAAGGACGCTTATCCAAGAATCATTTGTAATTGCTAATCAGCGCATAGAAGTAATACCAGCTAGCGAGCTGGTCCTTGTTGATGGCGAAGCCATAGAAAAAATGCCGCCCCTGCAGTTCGGCGCCTTAGCGCTGCTTGCCTCCAAAGCCGACACCCGCTTGCACTGGACCAGAATACGCGGCGAAGTATGGCCACCCAGGCTAGATCCTCCCCAACGTAAAGGCGTGCAGATGGCTATCTTTCACGCAAGAGCCCACTTGTTGCACGAAGAACTGACAGACCCCAAGAATGGCCCTATTCGCAAAGTGGGCAATGGTATCTATACGGCTTTAAGCGAATTCTAATCTAACAAACCACTATTTTATCCACAGGGGGTGAGGTTTTTTTGACACGGAGTTAACTTCGTGGTAATTTTAGGGGGAAAGTGTACCATTAAAGCACTTACCAAAGAGACAGAGATAGAGACAGACATGCCTGACGTACCTGATAAACAAGTAAAACGCCTACGTGCCTTAATCCAGGAAGCCGAGACTAGCCTGGCCGCTGCCACTGAACTTTTAATCAGTTTAGTTGGTGACGACGAAAAAATGGCCCCTGTTGCCCGGGAAGATACCCTAGGCAAGGTTATTGAAGGTGTTTTTGACGGCCAGAACATGGTTGGCTCAGACGGCAAAACTTATCCAGTACCAGCTAACTACGCTAGCAAATCCAAGCTCGTCCAAGGTGATATTCTTAAACTCACCATAGCTGAAGACGGCGCTTTCTTATACAAGCAAATCGGCCCAATCCCACGCAAGCAAGTTGTGGGCACGCTTATTCTTGAAGGCGGCCATTACTTCGTAGAAGTTGCCGGCAAGAAACTTCGCGTCCTACTCGCCAGCGTTACTTATTTCAAAGCCAAGCCAGGTGACCAGGTTAGCGTCAACGTCCCAGAAGATGACGCCGCTGCCGAGTGGGCCGCCCTAGAAGCAGCTCTCTAGCTTATTTGACAACGTCCTAGCTAGCCTTTTGGCGTTATAATAGTACTTATATGGGACAGGCGTTATACAGAAAGTACCGTTCAAAGTCTCTTGACGAGATTGTTGGACAAAAACACATTACTGAAACTCTCAGTAAGGCACTCAAACAGGGCAAAATTAGCCATGCTTATCTGTTTACCGGGCCCCGCGGCGTTGGTAAAACCTCTGTTGCCCGGATTCTAGCTCACGAAATTAACGGCTTGCCGTACACCGATGATAGCGCTCACCTGGACATTATTGAGATTGATGCCGCCAGTAACCGCCGCATAGACGAGATTCGCGAACTGCGGGACAAAGTCTACGTCGCTCCAACCAGCGCCAAGTACAAGGTTTACATCATTGACGAGGTTCACATGTTAACCCGTGAGGCCTTCAATGCCTTATTAAAGACACTTGAGGAGCCGCCTGAGCACGTAGTTTTCATCTTAGCTACCACTGACGCCCACAAACTGCCAGAGACAATTGTCAGCCGTACCCAGCGATTTAACTTTAAACCGGCTGATTCTAAAGAAGTTGTTGGTCTGCTCGGCAACATTGCCAAGAAAGAAAAGATTAAGGTATCAAAAGAGGCTTTAGAACTGATGGCTACCCACGGCGGCGGCAGTTTCCGGGACAGCGTAGGTCTGCTCGACCAAGCCAGCAGCCACAGCCAGTCCATAGAAGCAGATGACGTGCTCAGTTTGCTTGGTATACCCCCGGACGAGGCGATCAACGGCATTATGACGGCTTTGGCTAAAGGTAGGCCAACAAACGCCATAGTTAACTCCTTGGTTAGCCTTTACGACAATGGCTACCAAGCGGCTGCTATCGCCAAGCAACTCAGCCAGCTCATCAGACAGCAGCTAATCGACGGCGAATCGCAACTGGATTATGATACTGCTCTCAATCTGTTAGAAAAACTGGTTGAAGTTCCAACCAGCCATAATCCAGCCCGTTTCCTAGAGATTTGCCTCTTAACCTCTGTCAAGCCGTCCATTAGCCTGGTTGCCGCCGAACCAGTCATTGTGACTGCTGAACCACCTAAACCTGCTCCAGAGCCAGTAGTGAGCCCTAAAACCGAAGAGCCTGCCCAGGAAAAGCCCCAAAAAACCAAACCAAGCGCCAGCCAAGCTGTTCTAGATGAAGCAATCTGGCCAGAAGTGCTAGGCGCCCTTAAAAAGAAGCATAATACCCTATACGGTGTGGTTCGAATGGCTGAGCCTGACTTTTCAGAGGCCGGCACACTTAAACTTGCCTTTGCGTTTGGGTTTCATCAGAAACGAATTAAGGAAAATGGCAACCAGCAGCTCCTGGTGGACATTATCAGAGACTTAACAGGGCAAGTTGTCAGCGTAGAGTGTCTTCTGGACAAGAACGCTACTCCTCCTAAGACTGAGGTTAAAGAGCCAATGCCCGAGCCGCCGGGCGACTTATCAGCCATAAGCAATATTTTTGGCGGCGCCGAGCTGTTAGAATCATAGATACACTTTGAGGGAAGAATAAATGGAACCAGCCACAACAGGG
>Ga0193717_1000647_pt1 | contig 22396 bp, 26 predicted proteins | sample U2c2metaG_FD_145900 | JGI IMG/M metagenome (GOLD analysis project Ga0193717, IMG submission 145900) | Soil microbial communities from a riparian zone of the East river system, Colorado, United States - U2c2 | ecosystem: Environmental > Terrestrial > Soil > Riparian zone | place: USA: East River...
AAGGCAGGACACCTGAAGCCCGCTTTGTTAAAGGAATGGATAAGGTGGTCGCCTATCAATTATCCTTAGCTACCAAAGCAGCTTTACACAGCGAAAGACAGGAAGAATTCAAGGATATAGTCGAGACCGCTCTGCCCAAGGCAGTAATTGATAAAACGGCTTTCAGCAAAATGAAGGGTGTGCTCAAGCAATTAGGCCGCAAGTGGAACGATCCTGAATGGGGCTGCAAAAAGTTTGAAGGTGATCCAGACGAAATAGTGGATCGTATTGCCAATTACGTGCAGGACCAGGGCGCGGAAGTTACTGAACTGCCTTCTTTTGAAAGAGCCGTTGCTAAAGCCGCTCTTGAAGGCAATGTAGAAGAAGCAGAACTGCGCCAATTCCCAGATCGTGAACAGCTACGTGAACGCAACCCGCTTAAGACTAAGATAGCAGCCACGATTGGCGAAAAGGTAGTGGAAATGCACGCAAAACGCCGTGGTGATGACCGGCCCGATCCAACGCCTCCGGGCGCTCCGGCAGCTATAAGCCTAGCCGCCGCTTAGTAACGTATAATTAGGTAATGGATAGTAGGCCGCTAGCGGAGAGGCAGAGACCGGAGAAACTTGACGATATTGTTGGTCAGGCTCATTTGGTTGGTGCTGGCAAAATTATTAGCGAAATCATTGATAACAACCAGCCTACCAGCTTAATACTGTGGGGGCCGCCAGGCAGCGGCAAAACCACCTTGGCCCGGATTATTGCCCGCGAAACTGGCGTCGAGTTCGTGGAACTTTCCGCTGTTACGTCTGGCAAGGCTGACGTACTTAAAGTGATTGAGCGGGCCGCCCAGAACCAGAGGCTGGGCATGCAAACCATCTTGTTCGTGGACGAGATCCACCGCTTTAATAAAGCCCAGCAGGACGCGTTTCTGCCACATGTGGAAGACGGTACGATCATTCTAGTAGGCGCCACTACTGAGAACCCGAGCTTCGAAGTTATCAATCCCCTCTTGTCTAGATCCAGAGTGCTGGTACTTGAACCATTAACCAAAGATGAAATCGTCAATATTCTAAAGAAAGCCGCTAAGTCCGAGAAACTGGCCGCTAAGAAGTTACCTCCTAAAAGCATTGATTTAATCGCGGAATTATCTGGTGGTGACGCAAGAGTCGCTTTAGGCAACCTAGAACTAGCCGTCCAGCTGGCTGGCAAGAAAACAATCTCAACGGAGATAGTGGAAACTGCCGCCCAGACCAAAGTCCCTGGCTATGACAAAAAAGGCGAATCGCACTACAACGTCATCAGCGCTTTCATCAAATCCATGCGCGGCTCGGACGCCACCGCCACGCTGTATTACCTAGCCCGGATGCTGCAGGCCGGTGAAGACCCAAAGTTCATTGCCCGCCGGATGGTGATCTTTGCCTCGGAAGACATTGGCTTGGCCGCGCCAGCCGCCCTCAACCTAGCCGTTTCCACTTTCCTGGCCGTGGAGCGAATCGGCCTGCCAGAGGCCCAATATAATTTGTTCCATTGCGCCGCCGTCTTAGCCAAAGCCCAGAAGTCACGGGAAGTTGCTGACGCCATGTCTGCCGCCAAGTCAGCCGCCGCCGAATATCCAGACCTGGCCGTGCCGCTGCAACTCCGCAACGCCCCCACCAAACTCATGAAAGACCTGGGTTACGGCAAGGGCACCAAATGGGAAGCCGGCTTCAAGCACCCAAAAGGTTTTTTGCCAGATGAACTCCAAGATCTCGATTTCTTCAAGTAATGAACTATACTTAAGCTTATGAGCATTGCTATTGACTGCCAAAAACTTAGCAAACGCTATGGCCGTGGTGATGATTTTGCCCTCAAAAACCTGGACTTACAGGTTAATACTGGCGAAATCTATGGTTTCCTAGGACCGAATGGCGCTGGCAAAAGTACCGCCATTCGGACCTTGCTCAATTTCATCCAACCCACCAGTGGCTCAGCCACAATTCTGGGCCAGAATGTAGTCAAAGACAGCGTCAAAGCCAAGCGCCAAGTCGGTTACTTAGCCGGCGAAGTCGCTCTCTATCCGCGTATGACTGGCCGCCAATTCTTAAACTACATGACTGATTTACAGCCCTTAAAACATCCGGACTACCAGCAAAAGCTCGTAAAACAATTCGGCGCCCAGCTAGATAAGCCAATTGAAGAGTTGTCCAAGGGTAACCGCCAGAAGATCGGCATCATTCAAGCCTTCATGCACGAACCAGACGTCCTAATACTCGATGAACCCACCAGCGGCCTGGACCCTCTAATGCAGGCAGCTTTCTACGAACTAGCCGAATCGGCCAAGCAGCGCGGCGCCGCCGTCTTCCTCAGCAGCCACGACTTAACTGAAGTCCGCAAAATGTGCGACCGGATTGGCTTCATCCGCGGCGGCAAATTAGTAGCCGAAAAAACCATTGCTGATCTCCAAGCCGTGGCCGCCCACAACTTTGACATAACTTTCAAAGGCTCAGCCCCGTTAGAAGAGCTACGCGAATTAAAAGACGCTGAGGTGCAGCCTGTCACTGATAACTCTGTCATCGTTAAGCTTCAAGGTGATCTCACGCCCCTATTTGCCCTGCTGGCAAAATCTTCAGTTCTCTCCTTAGACAAACAAGATATCAATTTGGACGAAGAATTTATGAGCTTGTACAAGGGGCCAAAATCATGAAACCTATAATTTACTGGGGCGTGCGCGACCGGCGCTGGACTATCTTTGGCTGGTCGCTCGGCATCAGCCTCTATGCCGCTTTGATTGTCCTGGTTTACAGCAGTATTGGCGACCAAGCCCAAGCCCTAAGCCAGGTTACGGACAATTTGCCTGCAACCGCCAAGGCCTTATTTAGCGATACTAATGACTTATTATCACCAATCGGCTACCTAAGCTCTAAGCTTTACTACTTGATGATGCCAATGTTATTCACTATCTTAGCCATTATTCTCAGTAGCCAGTTATTTAGCCGCGAGGAGCAGAACGGCACCATGGAGTTGCTACTCGCCCGGCCAGTTTCCCGCTCCAAGTTGTTAGCCGCAAAGCTTATCAGCGGGCTAATAGTGGTAGGGATTATTGGCTTAATCACGCTGGCGACCACCCTGGTTTGCATGCATGCCATTAACTACAACGTTTCCATAACTAACGTGGTCTTAGTGACTGGCATGTCTATCCTGCTCAGTCTGCTGTTCGGCGCCGTGGCCTGGGCCTTAGTTGGCATTGGCCGCTTGGGCCACCGGGCTAGCATTGGCGTTGCCAGCTTTGTAGCTTTGGGCAGCTATTTAATCAGTTCGCTAGAGAGTCTGGCTACTTGGCTGGAGTGGCCGGCTAAGTTGCTGCCTTTTCATTACTTCCAGCCCAGCGCCATCCTGGAAGGCAACTATAATTGGTGGAACGCTCTAGGCATGCTAATTGCCACCCTTGCCTTACTCGCCATTGCCTTTATTGGCTTCCGCCGCCGTGATCTTAACTAGACTTTGACGATTTTTTCCCAAGGCAGGCCAGCTTTGCCAAAGTGGCCGTAGGCGCTGGTTTGGGAGTAGATTGGCCGCTTAAGATCTAAGGCTTCACAAATACCTTTAACGGAAGTGTCTATCAGTTTCTTTTTGAAGGCGTGCAGCTCTTTGTCGCTGACAGTAGCCGTGCCAAAGCAATCAATGGTTTGCATTAGGGGTTTTGGCTGGCCAATCACGTAAGCCAGGCCAACTTCACACTTGGTGGCCAGGCCGGCGGCCACGATGTTTTTGGCGATGTAGCGCGCAGCATATGCACCGCTGCGGTCAACCTTGCTAGGATCTTTGCCGCTGAAGGCGCCGCCACCCACGCGGGCGTAACCACCGTAGGTATCGACCACTATCTTGCGTCCGGTTAGGCCAGCATCTGATTCTGGGCCCGGAATATGCCACAAGCCGGTGCCGTTAATGATGATATTTTCATCGGCTGGCAAGGCTAATTTATATTTACCGAGCGCTGGCTTAACAATCTTCTTTATAGCCTGGGCCCGAACGTCTTCCGCGCTAGTGTTCTCGTTATGCGCTATGGCCAGCACTAGCTTTTCAACCGATACAGGCTTATCGTTTTCATATTTAATTGTCACCTGGGCTTTGCCGTCTGGGCGCAGCCATTTTAGCTCACCAGACTCACGGGCTTCGTCAATCCGGCGGGCTAAGGCGTGGGCTAAAGCTACTGGCAAGGGCATTAGTTCTGGGGTTTCGTTAATGGCGTAACCAAACATCATGCCCTGGTCGCCGGCGCCGTCCTGGTCCACGCCAAGCGCGATCTCGGGCGACTGCTGGTGGACATCGTTGCTAAATTCGGAAGTTGGGCCAAAACCCCAAGCATCTTCGGTGTAGCCCAAAGCTTTGACCCGGTCACGGGCAATCTTTTCAAAGTTAATATCGGCCTTGGTCTTAATTTCGCCAAATAAGGCAATCTTATTAGCGCCGGCCACGGTTTCAATACCGGTACGGCTATTGGGGTCCTGGGCTAAAGCGGCATCTAAAATAGCGTCGCTAATAGAATCGCAGATTTTGTCTGGATGTCCGGCACAGACTGACTCACTGGTAAAGTAACGGCTAATTGTTGGCATTCGTATCCTTTCTAAGGTTGCCAGTAGAGAGGATACGACAAGGTCAATATCTTCCCCGCTGGCCGCGGGCTAGATGAAGCACCTTGCTTAATTAAGTAGTTTGCTGGCGGGTCAACGAGCTAGATCTCTCTCCGCACTCTGTATATCTAAATTGTTAATGTCTTTAACTATATCATACGGCTAGCCACAGGGGAGAAATTTCGCTATAATCACCTCTTGTACTGGGGATTGGCCAAGTGGTAAGGCAGCGGATTCTGGTTCCGCGATCGGGGGTTCGAATCCCTCATCCCCAGCCACGAATTTTGAATTTATGCCAGAAGAATATATTGCAGAAGAATTTGAGTACGGAGTAGGTCTTCATCAAGACTATCTTAAGGTCGTACTAGAGCTTAATGAAGTGGCGGATGATGAAGATGAACTTGATGCTCGACTTGAGAAAGCCAGAGAACTTGGTGGTTCAGTAGCTATGTTAGAATTTGAGACTTCAGCAGACATCTTTAATGCCATGAGAAATGAAGCAAAAGAGCGCCTACAAGCAGAGCTCAATTCATAAAATAGGCCTAATCAATCCCTCATCCCCAGTCAAGCATAATAACTATTGTTTTTAACTTATATTCGGCATATAGTTTGGGTTATGCATAAAAAACAACATCTCAAAGAACACGGCTTCACCCATTTCGTATTATTACTTTTTATTATCGTTATCGGTGTTATTGGATTCGTCGGCTTTATGGTTTTCCAAAATCATAATAAGACCGAGCAGAACAAGAACAACCAATCTGCTGGTGGTGGCAACATGGGTAATCCAGATTCGCTTGACCCTATCCAAAAAGGCCTGGCTTCAACCGGTGGCAAGTGCGAGGGCAAAGGAAGCGTAAAGATGACTTACGCGCCGATGGCCATCAAGGATATTGGTACCATCGCGCCAATGGGTGGTTACGGTGGTTCGCATGTTACGCCAATCGACCACCAATATTACTACGGAGTTAACCAAGCCGCTGCCAGAGATACCTATCCAGTATATGCGACCATGGATGGCGACATTACAAGCTTAGGTAAGGCGTCAACGCCAACTAGTGGCACCAACTGGAATTTCACTTTGGCTCACTCCTGTACTTTCATGATCTACTATAACCTGATGACCAGTGTAGCACCGGCTATCATGAAGCAAGTGCCAAGTAATTGGCAACAAATGGGTGGCGCGGTAAAAGTACCAGTCAAGGCTGGCCAAGTGATTGGTTACGTTGGCGGACAGAGTCTTGACTTTGAGCTTGCCGACACTACCTTCACAAATCCCAAATTACTCAATCACACCGCCTATAACAATACTGAGCCATTCAAGATAAATGTTGTTCACCCGCTGGATTTCTTCACTGACAAAGTTAAAAACCAGATTCTACCTAAGTACCTGCGTGTTGACGAGCCCCGTGACGGCAACTATGCCTACGACGTTAATGGCGAAGCAGTTGGTAACTGGTTCAAAGTTGGTACTAACGGCTATGCCGGTGGAGACACGCCAACCAGTAGCACTAACAATACTACCTCAGGTCATTTAGCCTTAGCGTATGACTCACTCGACCCAAGTGCCTTAGTTCTTTCAGTCGGCGAATACAATGGTGGTGGCCCAGCTATCTTCGTCGTAAACGACAAAACGGATTGGACAAAGATCACGCCAAGCTCAGGCATCATAAAAGTCCAGTTAGCCGAAGGTAGTGCCAAGAAAGCTGATGGCTCAATATGGAGCGGTGGCCCTGCGCCTGGTGGCATTAAGTATGTACCGACTTTTAATAAAGCAACGGCGCTAATTCAGATGACCGGCAAGCAGGAAATGAAGTTCGAAATCTTCCCTGTCAAAACTGCTGCCCAAGTCAGCGGTTTTGACAGTAATGCAGTGATATACAATCGCGGCCAGGATGCGCACATGGTGAAATCAACCACTGCATCACCGTCCGTGAACTAGCAGGTTAGGACGAAAGACTCCTTCGGGAGTCTTTTCTGTTACGCTATGTCCATGAGTTTTAAAAAATTTCGTTGGTCACAAGTTTATGAATCTTCCGAAGAGGAATTAGTTGCCTTACTGAATGCCCGTAAAATAGATAGTGAGCGCGTACATGCCGAAGCAGGCGGCGAGCAACCCGAGCAACATGCTGAAGATGCCACCACTATTTGGTGCGCTGAAGGTTCGCTCGTAGTCAAATCTGAGTCAACCAATATATCGCTACAGCCAGGCGATGCCCTACGCATTGATGCAAATACGCCGTATTCAGTCCATCCTGGTATCGCCAACTGCGTGTACTATCTAACTCGGCAATAAGAATATACTACGATTCTTGACGAAGTGCCTCAGCGAGAGAAGTATCGACTGAAGTATCATCCATCTTTTGCGTTTTAGAAAACAACACAATGGCACAAATTACGAGAAATGATGCAATCGCGTAAACTAAGCTGTGACTAAAGAAATATATACCTCCAGCTACAAGAGGTACTACCGCCCGATAGCCAGACTGAAGGCTTTGGTTGACGCCCTGAAGGAGTCCTTGTTTGCTGTCGTCAACAGATGTTGAAAGTAAGGTATTGTAAGGCGGGTCAAAGAACCCCTCTCCAAGGGTGATACATATGACGGCCGCTAGCAGCAAAGGAATGGAGACAACATACGCACTTAGACAAACCAATGCTAAGCCAAAAGCGAGCATGGATAAGCCAAAGGTTCCAATACTGCGCACGCTAAACTTCTTGAGAAGTTGCGGCAAAACAATAGTGCGTGAGACAATATCGCATACTCCAATAAGCGACAGAAGGCCGCCAATTGCTCCAGGGCCCCACGTAAACACATCCTTCAGAAATATACTGAGGTTCATCTGGTACAAGATTAGGCCAACAAAGAAGAAGAAACCTATGATCAGTAGAGTTCTGGCTTCTTTGAGAACGAAGACATCTTTAAAGTGCGAGAAGACATTCAAATGCCTGGCGGTAAAAGCCTTTGATCTTTTTTCTGGCGCGAGTGACTCCGGTAAGAAAAAATAAACGCAGATAGCACTTACAAGCGTAAGTCCTGCCGTTACATAGAATGCGAGCGATATAGAAACCGCGCCAAGCAGTCCGCCAATGGCAGGCCCAATTATCGTGCCGACACCAATTGTACCGCCTAAATAAGAAAACCATTTAGTGCGGTCTTTTTCAGTGGTGCTATCAGTTATATATGCGAATAAGGTAGTGATATCGCCAGCAGTAATGCCGTCTATAATACGTCCCAGGAAAAGCACCCAGAGCGCGCCACCAACACCAAGGAATAAATAGCCTACTGCTGATCCAATAAGGCTAACAATCAAAATAGGGCGGCGGCCATAGCGGTCACTCATCGCCCCAAATACAGGAGCCGCAAAGAATTGGCAGGCCGCATAGACCGACACAAGCAAACTCAGCCCAAGAACAACTTGTGACTGCGGAAGATATTCTTGGAGTAAAAACGGGAAAAGCGGAAAGACCATAGTCAGCCCGATTGCGTTTAAAAGCGTAATTCCAAGGATTATCCAAAGATTGTATTTGTTGCTTTGGCGGTTTGCAGACATACTTTCTCCTTCTTTATTGGAGAAGTAACGGTTTGCATATTCCCGCTGTGTTCGTGCGCCTAGCTTAATCGACTACACGTTTTTACTTCTTATGATTTTAATTATACCAATGTTGATAATAGCTATCAAGGGTCACTGGTAATTGGTCTATACCTTTCTTTTAAGAGTATAATGATAGTAATTAAGTGGAGGGCGTAATATGCTCAAAGATTCTCTTGCGTACAGTGGTTTCTCAGTTAATGATCTTTCAAAAGCTAAGGAGTTTTACGGCCAGACGCTTGGGCTTGAGGTTGAAGATGGGCAGATGGGTCTAGTCTTAAAAATTGCTGGCGGTAAAGCTGTTTTTATTTACCCTAAGGACGATCACGTTCCAGCTACTTATACGATTTTGAACTTCCCGGTTGATGATATTGACCAAGCCGTGGAAGAACTATCTGGAAAAGGTGTTAAGTTTGAACAATACCCTGATATGACTGACGAGAAAGGCATTGCCCGCGGTATTGCCGCCAAGATGGGCCCTGACATTGCCTGGTTCAAAGATCCGGCCGGCAACATCCTATCCGTCCTGAACGAAGGCTAGCTTTACTCTTACGATCCATGCCTGTTTAAATCAGATTTATCTGTACGGCCGGAACTAGAGTGTCTGGATTTATGACGTAAACGAATATGAATTTCCGGTCAGGTAAGATTAGCCGGGATTTTAGATTTGGCTTAATAACTAGGGTATTCTTGCGAAAAGCTACGTCCTCTATAGTGCCTTTAATAGTAGAGGATTTTAGCTGGCCTTGGCGGATTTCGCCGGTGTTTTTATCTTGCCAGAAGGACTCTAAGGGCTTAAAGTCTTTATCAATTACTTGGATTTGGATTTTCTTACCTAGGTATTTTTGCTTGTCCTCTTCTTCCATCTGGGCCACTTGGTGCTCTGTTAGCGAATTAATCTGTTCGGCCTGGACCTTTTGCATATGGGCATTCATGCTGGACCGGACTAAAGCTTCTTGTATGGCCGGGTCGATGTCCCGGGTCGTGACATATTCGGGGTTGGCCGACTCAATAGTCTGTAATGTTTCTTCTTCTGACCTTTTGGCCGAATAGTTGGCCGTGGCGGCAGTAGTTAGATTAGTCATGGCCGATTGGAAGTCAGAAACTAGCATTTGCCCCGTTACTGGAGGCAAACTGGCCTTCTTTGATTGCCAAAAGCGCTTAAACATACATTTACGGTAGCATTGGCGCTGTAGTTTGTCATATACTTATCTGGCATGACAGGGACAAAATTGATTATCTGCGGCTCTATTGCCATTGACCGAATAATGACTTTTCCTGGCCGCTACAAGGAGTTAATCCAGCCCGATAAACTGGATATCATGTCTATAAGCGTGCTTGGTGATAGTATGACGATTGCTCCAGGCGGTATTGGCCTTAATATTGCCTACGCGTCTGCCCAGCTTGGCGAAACGCCAATCTTATTAAGCGCGGCTGGGCAAGATACCAGTGACTACCTCAAACACTTAGAAGCTGTGGGCGTAGACATTTCTAACATCCACCTTAGTGATCAGCCAAGTGCCTCATTCACGGCTTTCACGGACACGGATAACAACCAAATGAGCGGCTTCTATCCCGGTGCCATGGGTGATTCAAAGTCGCTAAACTTGGAGAAATGGTCTGGGCAAGACGTGCTATTTTGCCTGTCGGCCTACGATCCTGACACCATGAGACGACTCTGCCAGCAATCTTCCGAACTAGGCTTCCGGTTATTCTACGACCCGGGCCAGCAGGTTACGGGAATGGACATAGAAGATTTGAAAGCTGGGATTGGAGTAGCCGAGCTAGTGGCCATCAATGAATATGAACGCTCAATACTGTGCAAAAGATTTGGTATTAGCGACTCCGAGCTAGAATCTATGGTCCCAACTCTTATCACAACAAAGGGCGAAGATGGCTCAATCATAGGGGGCAATAACGTGTCTACCCCAATTGAGATAGCCGTGGCCAAGGCAGACAAAATAGTCGATCCAACTGGCGCCGGTGACGCCTATAGAGCTGGCTTTTTGTACGGCTACTTGCGAAAGTGGGATCTTAAAGCTTGTGGGCAATTGGGCGCTACAGTGGCTTCGTTCGTACTGGAAAAGTCCGGCCCACAAACTGAACTTTCCAAGTCCGCTATAGTCAAACGCTACAAAGAAACCTTTAACGAGGCGATTGATCTATAATAGAGAGACATGGAGAAGCCCAGACAGCCTCAAGTTTTTAGTAAAGAGTTAGAGAAGTGGCTTAAATCTGGGCATGATACAACCCTGGCCGGCCTAACCAAACTCTTTGAGGAGAAGTCATTCGCCATAATTTTCCTGCTCCTGATGGCGCTGCCGGCTCTTCCAATCCCTACTGGCGGCCTAACTCATGTCACGGAGCTAATCACTATGCTTGTTTGCCTACAGCTTATTGTGGGCCGCAAAACTGTCTGGCTGCCCAAGAAATGGCTTAAGATTGATGTTGGCAAACGTTTGTCTGACAAATCGGCCAAAAAGCTGGTTAGCGTTATTGAAAAGTTTGAGAATTTATCCCGGCAACGCTGGAGCGGACTGCTGGCACAAAGTTGGATGTTGTCACTGCTTGGAGTAATCATCTTTATTCTGACGCTTGCGGCCTTTGTAGCACCGCCTTTTTCTGGTCTTGATACTCTGCCCGCCCTAGGTGTGGTCTCCATCTCTTTAGCATTAATTTTAGAGGACTCACTGATTGTTTTAGTAGGTATTATTATTGGCGTCCTGGGTATTGCCTTAGAAATTGCGGCTGGAACTGCGCTATACAGTGGCATAACTCACTTCCTCTAGACTAAGCGGTATATAATATAAATAATAAGTTAGGGGGCTATATGTTCAAATTACCAGATTTAGATTACGGTTACGATGCCTTTGGCAAATACATAAGTAAAGACATAATGGAGTTACACCACAGTAAGCATCACCAGACTTATGTTGATAAACTAAACGCCGCGATTGAGAAAACTCCGGAACTTCAGGATAAGTTAATCAGTAACTTACATGCCGCGCCCGAATCCGTCCGCAGCGTCATTCGCAACCATGGCGGCGGCCATTACAACCACACGCTGTTCTGGAAATTCATGTCACCAGATGGCGGCACCGAACCAACCGGCGCCCTAGGTGACGCCCTCAAGGCCAAATACGGCAATCTACAAGCTTTCATGGACGAATTCGAGACCAAGGCCCTCGGCGTCTTTGGCAGCGGTTGGGCCTGGCTACAGCCAGATTTATCAATCGTGACCACCCCAAACCAAGACTCGCCGCTCAATAGCGGCGGTCCCGCCCCACTACTAGGCCTAGACGTCTGGGAACACGCCTACTACCTTGACTACACCTACAAACGAGCCGATTACGTCAAAGCCTGGTGGCACGTAGCCAACTGGCACGAAGCCGAATCCCGCTTCAAAACCTAGCCCAATACAAACTGCTCAGTAACAGAATATGCATAATCACAACCGGTATTAGTTGGTTGTGGTAATATTAAAATGATAATGCTTGCATTATGAACAAACAAGCGTATAAGTGGGGTGACTATATGCCAAAATTACCAGTTTCAGACCAAGCAAGAATTGACGCAGAAATCGAGAGAATAAAAGCTGCGACTGGAAGGAGATATCCAGACAGTAATCTTCTTGAAATCATTCGATCTTATGCTCCAGATTTAGAAATCAAAGAATATGACTTTGGGGAATATTCTCCATTTATTAAGGGAGCTATTAAATATGCGGATGGCGACAATCCGGCAATCTTAATTAATGACAAAAGAATTTCGAAAAGTGGCCGCAACTTTACGCTAGCTCATGAGTTTGGTCACTATATACTTCATGAAAATCAAGAGAAATTCAGGCTTGATTTAGTTGATTATGGAAAAGGTACTGTTGAGACTATGCAAGAATCCGAGGCTAATTATTTTGCCGCAAGCCTTCTAATGCCAAGGGGAGAATTCGAAGAAATGCTACAACTCACAAACGACACAGAGAAAATTGCAGCATACTTTGGTGTATCAGTACCGGCTGTTGAAGTAAGGAAGAGATGGCTGACCCAAAACAAAACGAGGTAGAGCCAAAAGGCTTTCCACTTACAGAGCAGCAGCTAGAAGAGCTGAATAAAACCTGGGGTGGAATAGCTGTACAATCCGAAGCCATACAGAAAGCCGAGCCATTAGATGTAGGATCGCTGGAGCAGCCTCAACCTAACCTAAAAAAAGAACTCTTACTAGAACAACTTAATAAACTTCTCACTCAGAGAAATGATCAACGTAAGAAAATATTTGAACTTGCTAAATGGTATTGCTGGACCTCATTAGTCTTTCTAATAGCTATTGTGTGCGTTCAGGCAGCAGGTCGAATTGCTGGGCCGGAGCTTAACTTTAGTATATTTGACGGCAATGAACTTGAAGTAATAGTTATAGGTGTTTTCGGTCAATTTGTGGGCTTGCTATATATAATAACTAGGTCGCTATATGATGATAAAAATTATAAAGACCTATTTAGAGATGGCATGGGAAGAGATTAAAAAATAAGCTGGTGCTAACTGTTTTTGGATTGTTGGTCGCGCCAGGTGGCGATTTCTTTGTGGTGGCCGCTTAGTAGGACGTCTGGGACTTTTAGACCCCTGAATTCTTCTGGGCGGCTGTACTGGGGGAATTCGATGGTTTGGTCATCGGCTTGGAACGATTCGATCTCGGTTGAGGTTTCGCCGCCGAGTACGCCTGGCAATAATCGAACGACTGAATCTACCAAAACCATGGCTGGGATTTCCCCGCCAGTTAATACGTAATTGCCAATACAGAAGCTTTCGTCTACCCAGTTTGTGACTCGTTCGTCATAACCCTCGTAGCGAGGGCAGATGATGATAAGTCCGTGGTTGGCTGCGGCCAAGCGCTTAGCGTCAGACTGCTTGTACAGTTTGCCTCTTGGAGTTGGCAGAAAAACCCGGGCTGATGGATCGTTTTGCTTAGCCAACTCAATGGCAGCCACCAGCGGCTCAACTTTAAGCAGCATACCATCGCCGCCGCCGTAAGGGGTGTCATCAACTTGCCGGCGCGGGCCAGAGCCAAAATCGCGCAAATTGATAAATTCGTACTTCACAATTCCCTTGTCTTGGGCCTTCCAGAGCATGCTGCTGCCCAGGACGCCTTCAAACATCTCTGGAAATAGGGTGATAATCTGTATTTTCATCTGTCTCCATTCTACCTTAAAATCAAAACAACCCCTTTACCCGGGGTTGTTTAGTCACATAAAGCTCCCATCATATGATGTCTCGCATGAGCTTTTTTGTTTTTGCTTACATAGTCTAATGACTAGAAGTCAGTATAACGATACGCTAGCGGCTTTTCAAGCTAAATGTCTAGGTCGTCGAGATCAGCCAATTCGGCACGAGATTTGGCAAGGCGGTCACTGGTCTGGTCTTCCTCTTCAGGTTCTTCTTCTGGCTCTGGCGGAGTTGGTTCTGGCTCTTCTTTAGCCACGACTTCTTCTGCCGGCTTAGTAATGTCTTCTGAAATTATAGTTTCAGGCTCGGCATCATTAGATTTGGCCTTTGGCGGTTTCTCGGCTGGCTTCTCGTCTTTATTGTCAGATGAACGTTCATGCGGCTCGCCATTATCAATAATTTTCAAGTTGTAGCGAGCGCCGTTCTTGGTGCCAAGAGCTCGTAGTAAAGTTCTAAGCGACTGGGCAGTAGCACCACGCTTACCAATCACCCGGCCTAGATCTTCAGGGTCAACAGTTAATTCGAGCAAAACGCCTTTTTCATCAACCCGGCGTTCAATCTGGACAGCATCTGGCTTACCGACTAGTGATTTAATAACGTATTCTACGAACTGTTGGTCAATTTCGCTCATGTGACAGACTCCCTGATTAGATTACTTAAGCTCTTACGCTAAATTAATTATAGCAAACCGAATTTTAACGAATGTGAGATTTCTTGCCGCTTAGACGGTCTTGGCGTCTTCAGGTTCAGCTGATTCTTCTTCTGCTGGAGCTTCAGACTCTTCTGTAGGAGCTGCTGCTTCAGGTTCGGCAGCTGGTTCTTCTGCTTTTTCTTCAGCAGGGGCTTCTTCTATAGTTTCCTCGGCTGGAGTCTCTTCTGGGGTTGCTTCAGGTTCAGCTGCAGCAACTTCTTCTGCTGGAGTTTCTGGTGCTGGCTCAGGAGGACGAGTACTGCGACGCTTATCAGCGTTCTTCACAGTCCGCTCTTTGTCAGCTGGCAATTTTACCCAATCAGGCAATTTAACACCTTCAGACTTAAGTAGGCGAGAAGCGCGAGGAGATGGCTGCGCGCCGTGCTCTAGATAAAACTTAGCCTTTTCCTTATCAAGGATGACAGTTTTAGCGTGCGGATCATAACTACCCAGTGAAGCAACAAGCTTGCCGCTGGTAGGAGTCACTCGTGAATCTTGGACGACCACGCGGAACATGGCATGGCCCTTACGGCCGGTTCGTTGCATGCGGATAACTAACATTCTGTCTAAAACTCTCTTCTTTCAATCATTACATTACTAAAGACAATCTGTTTATTGTACAGATCGCCGCCCCTGTTGTCAAACGTCTTTGCCTTGCTTGTAAAAAGCTAGGGCGGCTTCGGCGGCTTTTTGCTGGGCGGCTTGCTTGCTGGGACCAGAGCCTTGGCCGCGAAGTTTGTTATTAACGTAAACGCCAACCGTGAATAATTTGTCGTGGTCTGGACCATCTTCATTCATGACTTTGTAGACTGGCGTGGCGGTTTCTTGGCTTTGGGCCAACTCTTGAAGATACGATTTTGGATCCATCCAGGAGCCGGTTTCTAGGATTTCACCGAACGTACTAAGAATACTGGCGGTGATGAAAACCTTAGCGGCCTCATAGCCTTGGTCTAGGTACAGCGCGCCAACTACAGCTTCAAAGCTGTTGGCGAGGATCTGGGCCCGGGCCCGTTCAGTGCCACGCTTCTCGCCACGACTTAGCCGAAGTAGCGGTTCAAAATCAAACTTAGCGGCAGCGGCGCCAATACTCTCGGTTCGGACCAAGCTACTGCGCCAGTTCGTCAAAATGCCCTCGGGCTCATCATAAGTACTGTACAGATACTCGGTTACTACTAGCTCTAATACCGCGTCTCCCAAGAATTCCAAACGTTCGTTATGGCTTTTAACGGATTTTTTATGCTCGTTAAGGTATGAGCGGTGGGTGAAGGCAGTTACTAGCAGGTCAATATCATTAAATTCGACTTGCAGCTTGTCTTTGGCGAATGATTGGTAGGCTGTAATATCCATAATGCTTAACTTGTTAAGTATTTACTATAATTTCCCTGTTCTTATCTTTTTCATACCAATAAGAATCAGTTTTCCAATATCATCATAGGCGATCTTATCAACAGCTTCAGCAGCAGGCAACCACTTGATGTCGTTAATCCAGTCTTCTGGATGCAGCTTGTCACTATCCCCCATGCCTTCTACTAGGTAAATATGCATAGTCATCAGCACCAAAGCATGGTTGCGCCGGTAACGGAAGTTAACTTTACCCAGCCAACTGTGGACTTTCATTTCTTTCAGGCCGGTCTCTTCGTTAATTTCACGCTCGGCGGTACCGCGCGGTTCTTCGCCTGGCTCAACGTGGCCTTTTGGAATCGTCCAACGGTTTTTGGCGTCCTGCATTAACAAGATCTGCACCTGGCCGGTCTTAGCGTGTTTCCGGAAAACAATACCGCCAGAGGTGGTCTCACGGACAACTTCGTCAATGACCGGCCGTTTTTTAAGGGCGATCTTCTTAATGCCTTTGAGGGGTTTAGGCCGGTGCACTATTTTGCCTTCTTAGCTGGTTTAGCGGTGTTAGAGGCAGGCTTTTTCGCGGCTGGTTTCTTTTTAACGGCAGATTTAGGTTTTACGGTTTTAGGTTCGCCATCACGTTCGCGCAACAAGGTTCCCAGCACGCCGTTAACAAACTTGGAGGAATTATCACCACCAAAAGCCTTAGCTAGCTCAACGGCTTCATTAATAACAACCTTGGGTGGTACATCGGCCTCGTTTTCTAGTTCATAAAGACCAATCCGCAAAACCAGTCGGTCCATGCGGGCAATCTGGTCAATTGGCCATTCCGGAGCGACTGGCTGCAGCTTAGCGTCAAGCTTGTCGGATTGTTTGTTAACGCCGGCTACCAACTGTTTAATGAAATCAATGTCATCGAGCGTGTCTTTATAACGCTCAATATTGCGATCCAGTACCTCGGATAACACAAAAGTCTTATCATCAGAATCCTGACGTAACTCTTGTTCGTAGAGTGTCTGGAGGGCGATGATTCGGCCGAGGTGACGATTTGAAGCCATATTGTTAAATTCCTTTTGAAGGGTTCTAGACGAGCTTAGCGGATTCGCGCTTGGTGGTACGGACTTTGACTGGCGATTTGCCGTTGACCTTGCGAGCCAACTTCAACACGATGTGACTGCGGCGGGTGCCGGTCTTGCGCGGACTGGTTCGCTTTTTGGGTTTACCCATGGGGATTATCCTTTTACTTAACTTAAAACTTAGCTCTATAGTAACCGATTTCACCCCTTTTCTCAAGGGCGAACCAGCTTAAATCACGAAGTTGACGATTTTGCCGGGCACGTAAATAGTTTTGCGAATAGTCTGGCCATCCAGATAGGTGGCAGCTTTTTCATGCTCTTGGGCGGCTTTGACGACGGTAGCTTCACCGGCATCAGCCGCGACTTGGACTTCGCCACGCAACTTGCCATTAACCTGTACGGCAATTGTAACCGTATCTTCAACCAAGTATTTTTCGTCATAAGCTGGCCATTCACTAATGTGAATCGAACCGTCTTGGCCGAGCTCGCTCCATAGCTCCTCGGCAATGTGCGGCGCGAATGGCGCTATCAATTGCAGCAGCGATTCCAGGGCCCATTGCCATTCAACCGAGCCATATTTATCCTCGGCCTTAATCCTATAAAGCTCATTAACGTTTTCCATTAAAGCTGCGATTGCCGTATTGAAGCTAAGCTCCTTAAGATCGTGCGAGACTTTTTTGATTGTCTTGTGGGTAGTTCGCTGCAAGTCAGTAGACTCAGCAGTGCCGCCATCACTTTCATTAAATTCTTGGACGAGTGTCCAGACGCGTTGCAAGAATCTGTGGACGCCGCCCATACCCTCAACGCTCCAGTTAACAGATTGATTCCAAGGCCCAATGAATAACTCCATCAGGCGAATAGTGTCTGCTCCATAGCCTTGGCTGATCAGGCCGCTTGGCTCAATTGTGTTGTTCTTGCTCTTGCTCATCTTGTTGCCGTCTGGGGCTAGGATCATGCCTTGGTTACGCAGGGTGGTAAAGGGTTCTTGGAAGTTAATTAACTTTTCGTCATACATGACTTTGGTCCAGAAACGGGCGTACAACAGGTGCATAACAGCGTGTTCGGCGCCACCAATGTAATCGTCAACTGGTAACCAGAACTTAGCCTTTTCTTTACTAAAAGGTTCTTTGTCATTATGCGGATCAGCAAATCTCAGGAAGTACCAACTGGAACAGGCAAAGCCATCCATGGTGTCAGTCTCGCGCTCGGCTGGACCGCCACACTCAGGACAAGTTGTATTTACGAATTCTGGCACTGTCGCCAGCGGACTGCGGCCGTCACCGCTTGGCTCGTAGCTTTCAACTTCTGGCAGCACGACTGGCAGCTGATCTTCAGGCACGGCCACGGCACCATCTTTAGGGCAATGAATAATTGGAATTGGCGTGCCCCAGTAACGCTGGCGGCTAATCAGCCAATCGCGGATTTTGTAACTTACTTGCGGAACAGCTAACTGCTCGTCCTCCAGGTATTTGATAATTGCCTCTCGGCTTTCACCGCTAAGAGCGCCATCAAATGCTTCTGGTTCGGATAAAATGCCGTTTTTCATGTCGCTGTAGCAATATTCTAGGTTGCGAACCTTCTCAGCTTCAACTTCGTCACTTGGAAATAAGACTGGCTTCAGGTGAATGTCATACTTCTTGGCAAAGCGGAAGTCACGCTCATCATGGACTGAACATTTAACAATACCGGTCCCGTAGTGAGCCAAGGCATAGCTGGCGACCCATATAGGCAAGTCACCATTACCAACTGGATCTTCTATATAGCGGCCAGTAAAAATACCTTCAACGTTTTCTTCATCGGCGTAGCCCTGAGCATCGCGCTTCTTAACCATTTGATTGGAGAAATCTAATACTTTTTGCTCGTCATCAATTCCGGCGATCAGCTCTTTCAAGAAAGGATGATCGGGCGCGATGACCACAAATGTGTCGGCAGCAAAAGCTTCGAAGTGCGCCGAAAAAGTCTGGATTTGCAAATTAGTATCCTTGACCGGCGCGGTGAAAATCATGCCCTTGGAACGACCAATCCAATTGCGCTGCATTGTCTTGATTGATGAGGACCAATCAACCTGTTCAAGGTCTTGCTCCAAACGATCAGCGTAGTCTGTTATCTTGAAGAACCACTGCTTTAGTGATTTCTTCTCGACTGTGGCACCGCTTCTTTCGGCTTTACCGTCTATAATCTGTTCGTTGGCGAGAACTGTTTTATCTACTGGGTCCCAGTTGACCAAAGCCTCTTGCTGGTAGGCTAAGCCTCTTTTATGCAGCAGCAGGAAGAACCATTGCGTCCATTTGTAGTATTTAGGATCGGTACTATCAATCTCACGCGACCAATCATAACTAAAGCCCATCTGCTTAAGCTGCTCTTTGAAGCGAGCAGTGTTCTCGTCAATCGCTACGCGCGGACTAACTTTATTCTTAATGGCGTAGTTTTCTGCTGGCAAGCCAAATGCGTCCCAGCCCATGGGGTGCAAAACATTGAAGCCCTGCATTCTATTGAACCGGGCTATGGCATCGCCAATCGTGTAATTGCGAACGTGGCCCACGTGCATTGCCGCGCCGCTAGGGTAAGGGAAGTATTCTAATACGTACTTTTTTGGCTTAGACGGATCTTCAGAAGCCTGATAGATCTTATCGGCTTCCCACTTGGCCTGCCACTTGGGCTCAATATCTTTAGGAACATATCGCTGCATAGCTATTATCGTACCAGTTTATTCCCTGTTAGGATACCAGGTTAGCGCCGGCGCTCAGCTTCAGCAAAAAAATCCCGCTCTTCAGATTCATTAATCAAGCTTATGAGGCCTTGTACCTCACCATTCGTAACCCAACGAGGCTTGGCCTTCCCATAACGAGTAATTGCCAGGCGGCCCAATCTATTAGGGCTAATCTCATAGTCCAGTCGTGGTATTTCTGATCGTTCAGGACGATTAACCGGAGGGTCAATAAGCATAATATAAGATCTAATCTTGTCGCGGTTATCGGGATTGCGAAAAACTGATAGCCATATAACTCGCTTATCAGGTGCTTTTAGGGTTGTTGCTGGGGCAATAGTGTCATCATACGCTGGAGGTGACGCAAGAATTTCGAAATCTTTCAAATCGAATGGAGGCAATCCTTCAAAGGGATCTATCACAGCTTCATTGGCCACAACCAAATCATCCAATTTAGTGATTTCTTTGGTTGAAGCGGGTAGTACTGCTCTCATATACTAATAAGTAACACTATTTTCAAGCTGTAGCAAGCATGAGCAACTTATGAAACTACTCCCACTCGGTGGTGGCAGGGGGTTTGTTGGTTAGGTCTAGGAAGACCTGTGAAATGCCTTCTACCTCTTGTGAAATACGAATACTTAACGTGTTAAGGAATTCGGTAGGGAAGTCGCGGTGGGGAAGCATGGCTTGGACGGTCATGAAAGTGCTGGTGATAACTGGTCTGAGAACAATCGATCTTTGGCCAGGTTTATCAAATGACAATGGCAACAGAATGACCGGAAATTGGCTGATTTCCCCTAACAGATTGGCCTTTCTCATCTCCTCAAAGACAATCTTGTCTGCTTGGCGGAGCTGGTTACGAACATCAGCAGTTAACAGAGTCTTGGTTAAGGAGTGGTTTTTGATTGGTTGTTCACCTAGCGCGTAAATTACCCGGTTAATAGTTTCTCTGAAATGAGCCGGCAGGTCAGAACCGAGCTTGGCTAGCTCCTCCGGGCTCAGGTCGCCTTGAAGCGCCGCGACTGAGAGATGAGAGCGCTCGTCCCCGCCCACGCCAACGCTTCTAATTGGTAAAATATGGACGCTGTTTCCGGGTAACTGTTCTTCTAAGAAGCTCTGGGTCTTGGCCTCTTCTGGGTCTGGTTGTAAATTATTGTCCGATTCTGCCGAGCAGATAATGCGAATTGCCGTGCCAGGGCCCGGGAAAGGCTGGCGCTCGACTAGCTCGTCTGGCAAACCAAGTTCGCGGCCCAGTTCCCTAACCTCATCTTTGAATAAATCATCAATTGGTTCAATCAGCAGGCCGGCGGCTTTGAGTTCCTGGACCTCTTTGACTTGGTTATGATGCGTTTTGATAGTCATGGTGTGGCTGTCACCCTTGCTGTGGCCACTTTCTATGCGGTCGGCGGCATTGGTACCTTGCAGCAGTAGGGCTTCGTCCAATTCCAGACTTGCCACTAGACGGTTTTGGATTTCCACAAAGACTTTGCCAATGATTTTACGCTTGGTTTCCGGATCAGTCACATCTGTTAAAGGCTTTTCAAAATCTTCTACGGCATCAACTTTCTTAACTGGTAGGCCAGCAGCTTGGAGGGCTTCAATCACCATGTCATCTTCATCACGCATGAAGCCACTGTCTATGTAAAAGGCATGCAGCTTTTCGGCAGGAATGACTTTGGCAGCTAATGTTGCCGCCACGCTAGAGTCTACGCCGCCACTGACAAAGGCAATAACGTGCCGATCGCCAACCTGTTTGGTAATTTTGGCTTGCTTGGAAGTTATAAGTTCCTGTAATTGCTTCTGTCGGAAATTATCATCTGATTCCAGGCCGGCGATTCCATTTAAAAAGTTCTTAAACAATTGGTAGCCCTCTGGGGTGTCATCAAACACTTCCGGGTGGAACTGGACGCCAATCTTGTTGTCTTTAGCGATTGAGGAGTAGGCCGTGGAGCCGTCGCTCAACTTGTGCGAGCCTAAGACATCAAAGCCTTTAGGAATCGACTTAACAAAATCACCGTGCGTGAAAAGTCCCGTGAAATCTTGTTTGATACCTTTGAAAATAGGATGGGCGGTTTCAACTTGGGTGGTCACGCGGCCGTCTTCACGAATAGCGTTCTTGGCAACCTCGCCGCCATGCGCCACCACCATGGCCTGCATACCATAACAAATACCTAAAAGCGGCAAAGGACTTTCCCAAATACCAGAATCTGGTTGCGGCGCTTCCTCAGCGTGAGAGCTAGCTGGGCTGCCGGAAATAATAATCGCGCCGTACTTACCTTCGATTTTGTCACGTGAGGTGTTGAGAGCTAAAACGTCGGCCGGGATACCTTGGCGCTCCACGGCTTTGCGCACTAAGTCCACATATTGCCCACCAGCGTCGAGAATGGCCACACGATTTGGCGTTGTCATAACTAATTATACCACGTACATCATCTGTTAATTAAGCATTCTTCGGCCCTGCATTGTAAAAAATAACGAAAACATACACAATGTGTATCGTTTTTGTATGTTTTCGTGAATTTTAACAACAAAACCTGTTTAGGCGCGATCAGTTGCCGTAGTCAAAATGCCACCATTCAAACGGCCACTGCTCAAAACCAGCTGCTTTCATGCCTCTAATTAACAATTTTCTGTTGGCTGCTTGCTCTTTGGTTAGATTAGCGGCGTCAACGTGGGCCATCTCAGTAAAGTCATCAAAATCAGTGCCCATATCCAAATAATTACCGTCAAGGTCAGCTAGAGTTAAATCAATAGCAAGGCCTTTTGGATGGTTTGAGTTATCCAGAACGTAGCGCTGATCGTCAGTAACTTCTTGCAGCTGGCTGTGGACTTCTGGCGAGCGGTACGCGTCCCAAATTACGAGCCGCAGGGATTCGGATTTAAAGAAATCGGCGGCACTCGCTAATTTATTGGCGGCGGCGGCTTCCAGCATAGGCACTGGATCATGATATAAGACCTTACCTTTAATATTATTAGCGGTGGCGTATCTTAGATCGAAGATGGTGTCAGCCGGCAACAGCGGCTTAAGGTCTAAAAGGTTCATGGCTAGAATTGCTGGAGGTAGTTGGTACTGAAAGTTGTGGTGAGGATTTGGCGCTGGGCGTGGCGCTCTTTGGCAAAGCCAATCAGTTTTTGGGCTAGTTCCACGTTGCTGACGCCAGCCTTGTTCCAGTTATGCGAATAAAGACC
>Ga0193717_1000648_pt1 | contig 22395 bp, 17 predicted proteins | sample U2c2metaG_FD_145900 | JGI IMG/M metagenome (GOLD analysis project Ga0193717, IMG submission 145900) | Soil microbial communities from a riparian zone of the East river system, Colorado, United States - U2c2 | ecosystem: Environmental > Terrestrial > Soil > Riparian zone | place: USA: East River...
TGGGCCATATCCGCGGCGGTAACCCGCGCCCTGGAAGTGTTGACACTATCAATCAACAATTTGGTTACCGCTTTCAGGTCAGCTGTTGTAAATGAGGTATCCCGCAAATTAAGCCGCTCAGCTGCCGATGGCCTGAAATAATTCATCCCCCAAAAAAGATAAAAAACCAGCACGCCTGCCTGCACACCAATAACCAATCCCAATAAAACCATACCTATCATTTTAAACTGCTTTTTAAAAAGCAGTTTAAAAACCCTGATGATTTTATAAATCAAATAACCGATTACGGCTATGTACAAAATATCGCCAACACTAAATGGAAATAAATTTAAAACCGGATGAAATGCCCGGCAAATAAATAGGTAAAAGCCAGCAGAATAATAACGCTCAACTACAGCGGGATGATTTGCCAGTTGCATCAATATAAAAATAGCCAGTGTTAATAATAATATGACAACTGTTCTTTTTAATAAAGGTTTTTTGCTGAGGTTATAACGCATTGATGATGTAAATATAATGCTAATAGCGGTTTGCTAAATTAATATTTAAACGGATTCCTGTAATGATAACAAACCCAGCCATAAGCCATAAAAAAAGCCCCGTAAACGAGGCTTTAATGTGATCAGGTCAATTAAAAAAATCTTTATTTTACGGAAACAGGCACTTCAAATGTATCCCATTTCAGGTTAAACCCACCTTTATCAATTGTGTAGCTAAGGCTTTCCTGTTTTGGAATGGCTTTTCCTTTAACAGTAACCCGTAACTGGTCATTACTTTCTTTATACGTATAAGCACCCCATTGTTTTGGATTTTTATCAAAAATAATAGTCCATGTCCCTTTTTCTGATGGGATAACGAAAAATGCATACCTGCCTGCCGGAAGCGATTTACCTTCAACCTTTATAGCTTTGCTGGTTGTAATGCTGGTTGCCGAATCGGCACCAGCCCGCCATACTTTATCGTAAGGCACTATTCCGCCCAATACTTTACGGCCTTTTACATACGGGCTGCCATACTTAATTTTAATAGTTGAACCAGCCACAACAGCAGTTGTACTGTCATGCGGACTTGCGGGCTTTTTGTCCTGGGCAGATACCATACTGCTTACAAACAGGGTAACTGCAAAAAGCAACGCTGCTTTAAATTGGAATGTTCTTCTCATAATAGTTTTCATAATTTAATTGGTATAAATATAAGAGGAAATTTGTTTGATTATCCATTAGCATGATAAATAAAGTGAAATCAGCATATCTAATAATACACAAACAATTTGATATACAATACTGTTATCATACAGGAAGATCACATTGCAGTTAGGAATTGACCTTAGGGTTTCATAGCCAAAAGGTTAAACAATTGTTGTGGTTTTTTTGACCCTTGCCATAAGGCAGGGGTTTTTTATTCACCTTTTTGCCAGGGGCTAAAGTTACATTACACTTCAGCGTCTTCCCTCATCTCTTCCCAGTAAACCGATTCAAAATAAATACCATTTTGAATAGCCACCTTGCATCTTACTTCCTGTAGTTCGGCCTTGATCTCTTCGGCGGAGCGTTCGCTGCTAATGGAATGATAATAAATTACATAACCGGTTCTACAGTTTATAAATTTATAATGTTTATCAGCGGGTTTCATAATGATGAACTTGTATAAATATAATCAACATGATGGGTATATTGTTTTATCAGGGCCAAAATGTTACATAGTATTTATAAGTTCAGTGCTTAAATTGGGGGTTTATTAACCCTTCCTGAAAAGTAATGCGATCCTGGCCAGCTCACTCTCGGTAATGGCTTCTGGGTTTTCAAATTGCCGTACGATAATGGCTACCGGAAAGCTGATGCTGCCACCTGATGTTTTAACCATAACGCCGGTATCAAATACACTATGGTTTTTATAGTCGCCTATTAAATAATTATATCGCGATAGCCTTATCAATAATTCAACAATGGCATAAGTAGGTAAACTGTGTTTCGGCATGGCCGTAAAGGTACGCCAACAAATTAATAATATTAAATTAACACTACGTTAACAATAAGGTGACTTTTAACAACAAATTAATATCTACATTTAACCGCAATATAATTTGTGACTTAAGTAGGTTAATCAATTAACATACAGAGTTTTAATTTTCTACCATTTAAAACAAGATCATAAAAGTTTAGCTTTATGTCGATATTTCCCAATTCAAATAAGATTTTTTATGATTTGTTTAACAAAGCTGCAGCCAATGTTGCCGAAATGGCTACGTTACTAAATATCGCGGTGAACTCAGTCGATCTTTACGAGCAAAAGTACAATTTCACTCATATTGATAAGTTAAAAATAAAAAGCTACGAGCTTACTCACCAGGTATTTTCAGAGTCGGGCAAATCATTGGTATCGCCATTTCAGCGTAAAGATATGTGCGACCTGGCCGCTGCCGTTGATGATGTTGCCGATAGTATAGCCATGGCGTCGCGCAGGATACACCTGTATGATGTTCCTGAAATAACGCCGCCAATCATCAACCTGGCAAATTTGATATTTCAAACAAGCATGGAGCTTCAAAAGGCTATTATTGCCATGAATAACCTGGGTAACTCCGCACATATTTTTGAACTTTGCAGCAATATTAAAAAACTGGAATTTCAGGCAGATACCGTTTATAACGAAGCCTTTGCTGATTTACTGGCTAACGAAACGGATGCTATACAGCTTATTAAGTATACTGATGTTTTTATGGCGATGGAAACCGCTACCGATAGTTGCGAGGATGCAACGCTTATTATTGAAAGTATCCTGATCAAAAACGGTTAATTATAATTCTTCCTAACACTTATAGATACAAATAACTAAAATTGGTTAATGTAAATCCCATCGGGGGTAAATATTATTGAATTAACGAATTTCAACCCCGGCGGGGTTAAAGATTTGTAGAATAAATTCGAATTGTCCGATCCGTGCCGTAGGTACGGAACCTTGTGTTGCGTACCTACGGCACGTTAAAAAGCACCATTTATATTTTCTACCAAGCTTTTACTCCTAACGGAGTATTTTACTTTGCCCATCGGGATACCCTGTTCATAGCATAATGACACCTGACTATAGCTCGGAGCTAATGATTCATTTCACTAATTGCTATAAACACGATGCCCCTATGGGGCCTGGGTTTAATGTTTGCCCTTATCGTCCTTCTTATCACTTTCTTTTTCGGGTGGAGCATCCGGGGCATTCATGTTGTCCTCATCTTTTTCTTTGTTCTCTTTCTTAAATTCAAGCTTACCAAATTTGTAGCTCAGGCTTATACCAAATGAGCGCACGGGAACCTGCCTGATATTAACCGTGCTAAAGCCGCTGCCAAAGGTTGTTGAACGCTGGCCAACAAAATTGGCGAAAGGATTTGCTGCTGTAAGCCCAAAGCTGAACTTTTTATTGAGGATCATTTTACGCACGGCAAAATTATAGAATACGAATTTAGGATTAACACCCTGTATGCCTTTTTGCGATGAGTTGTAGTTGCCAAAAAACTCAGCGCTCAGGTCATGCCCAAAATTGTATTGCGCGTTCAGGTTTAAACGATAAGTAAAACCGCTTACGCTTGCAAAACCAGGGTTTCTGCTAATCCTGTCAGAAAATATCAGGTTGGTACGCAGGCTCAATTTACTTGTTACCGGCACTGATCCATATAAATTGATACCCGTGCGTATCTGCGAGCCTAAGTTATACCATTGATTTAATGATACATCGGTATAGGTGATCCCATTTACATCCAGCTCCGGGTAAAAGGTTGTGAACTGTTGTATATCATCCGTATTATAACGGTAAAACGCGGCTATATTAATATTAGCCCCTTGATCAAATGATTTATTATAGCCCAGTTCAAAATTATCACCCTTTTCAGGTTTTAAATTAGGGTTACCAGTGCTGATGTTACGTGGGTCGCTGATGTTTAAAAACGGGTTCAGAGCACCATAATCAGGCCGTTGTATACGGCGGGTGTAACTTATTTTAATAGATTGGCTATCGCCAATTTTATGTGAAAACACCAATGATGGCACCAAAATGTTATAATCAGGGATATTAGCGCCCTGAAAATCAGCTTTGATAGTAGTGTATTCATCCCTTAAACCTGCCTTTATATCCAGAAAATTATGAAACAGCGATGTGGAGGCAGAAAGGTAATAGGCATATATTTTACTGTCATAAGTAAAGCCATAGGTTTGGTTAGCGTTAGGCACAAACGCACCGTTCAATAAAGTATCAGTAACAACATTATTATTGATGTGATTAAAATCAAGCTTGGCGCCCGTTTCAATAGTAAAATTTTTACTTACCGGATGGGTGTAATCAACAGAAATATTGGTTTCCCTATCCTTACCCGGGTTGTTATTTGATATACCTGTTGATGGCCTGTTTCCGGTTAAAAAATCAGTTTGCTGAAACGAACTGAAGCTGTTATTACCAAAACTTTCCGTATACAATACATCAAGTTCCTGCCCTTCTTTTTCAAATGTTTTTTTGTAACCAACACTCACATCAGTTGAGGTGCCGTTAAATTTACTTCTGGAATTACGGATATCTGTAAGATCTGACACGAAATTGCCAGCCGCGTCAACTACCCGCGTATCCTCGTTGCTAACGCCATTACTATGGTTACCAAAATGATTAAAACCAACAGATGCGTTCAGATCATCATGTTTACTTATGTTCCAGGTAAAGTTTAAGCCTGATTGGTACCCGTTGCGGGTAAAATTGTTGCTGCCTTGCTGCAACAGCGTGGTCATATTTTTTAATGAATCTGTTGAAGTACGGGTGCGGCTATTGGGCGAGTTGCTGTTGAGCTGGGCATTACCGCTAAAAAAAGCGTTTACCCCAAAATTACCTTTGCGTACATTTAGGTTAAATGATCCGTTTTCGCGGCGGGTACCAGCAGATAGGTTAACGCTGCCATTAACACCCTCAACCCTGCTGTCTTTTAAAATAATGTTTACGATACCTCCTGTACCGGCAGCATCATACTTTGCACCGGGACTGGTGATCACTTCAATACTTTTTATCTGGCTGGCGGGTATGCTTTGCAGCGCGTCAGCCAAACTGGCACCAAAAATACTTGACGGTTTCCCATTTATTAAAAAGCGGATGTTGGCATTACCCTGCAACTCCACGTTACCATCAATATCAACCGTTATTTGCGGTACTTTTTTTAATATATCAATAGCTACACCGCCCTGCGCGCTCAAATCGTTTTGCGGATTGTACACCATCTTATCTATTCTGTTTTCAACCGTAGGGGTCTTGGCAGTTATGGTTACACCCTGCAACTGACGTGGCACAGGTGCCAGTTTTATTTCGCCTACAGCTATGTTACCGCCATCCTTAACAATTATGTGTTCAATAGTAGCACGTTGGTACCCTAAAAAGTCGGCTGTAATTTTGTACTCGCCGGCAGGTATATGATCTACCGTAAAATTCCCTTTAGTATCAGTACTGATACCATTAAATGGCGATGCATTACCCTGTTTGTAAACAGATATAGTTGCATAGTCAACCGGTTGTTTGTTAGTTGCATCGGTAACTTTACCGCTTATTTTACCTTTGGCGGCGGGGTTAACCTGGGCTTGAATATTAACATAAAAAAAAACTAACAAAAACGATGTAAAAAGGGCCTTCATTACAATAAATTGATGATTAAGCTGCGAATTTGATAAGAAAGATTGGATTAAAACTAAATTTTACCAATTGTTGTCTATTTGTTACAAAAAGGTTAAGTGTATGTATACATACTTGTTACAAAATGCTAAAATATAAGCACTAAAGTGCCGGCGATGATCAATAAAGCACCTGATGCCGTTTTTAATGTAAGTGGCTCGCCTAAAAATACAACCGATAGCGCAATGGCTATGGCAACGCTCAATTTATCAACAGGCGCTACTTGTGATACCTCGCCCAGTTGCAGGGCCCTAAAATAACAGATCCACGAAAGACCGGTTGCACAGCCCGAAAGCAGGAGGAATGTCCAGTTTACTTTGGTTAAACCGCTTATACCCTGGTTGCTGCCTTTAAATAATACGATGGCCCAGGCCAGTATCAATATCACTACGGTACGGATGGCGGTTGCCAGATCGGTATCTACTCCTTTTATGCCAATCTTGGCAAATATTGCGGTAAGTGCGGCAAACAATGCCGATAGTAAAGCGTATATCCACCACATGTCTTTTTATTTTACGTTTAACGTTATATGTTGTACGTTTTGATTTAATGTTCAACAATTTAAATGCTAATTTGCTTCCATATTCTGTAGTAAATCTGATGAAATACAGAATGTGTACAAATTGGGGCCTTACTTTTGATGAGTTGAAAATATCCAACGTATAACGTAAAACCTGCAACGTAATGAAGCTACTGATCATTGAAGACGAAGAGGGCCTGCGCGAAAGTATAGAAGAGTACTTTACCGAAGCTGGCAACATTTGCGAAACTGCCGTCAGCTATCCCGCTGCCATGGCCAAGATTGAGCTGTACCGTTATGATTGTATCCTGCTGGATATTACCCTGCCGGGAGGTAATGGCATCAGCATACTTAAAAAATTAAAGGAAAATAATTATACCGATGGTGTGCTCATCATATCAGCCAAAAACTCATTGGACGACCGCCTGCAGGGCCTTGATCTTGGGGCTGATGATTACCTTGTGAAGCCTTTTCATCTATCTGAGTTAAAGGCAAGGGTGTCGGCCATCATCCGGCGTAAAATGTATAATGGCAGTAACTTGCTGATATTTAACGAACTCAATATTGATCTGCAGGCCAAAACGGTAAAGGTGCATGATAAACCCGTTAAATTTACCCGCAAAGAGTTTGACCTGCTTATTTATTTTATTGCCAATAAAGGCAAGGTGATTTCTAAAAATGCCATTGCCGAACATTTATGGGGCGATGGCATCGATCTGGCCAATAATTTCGACTTTATTTATTCGCATATCAAAAACATCCGCAAAAAAATAGTGGAGGCCGGCGGGAACGATTATATACAGGCAGCCTATGGTATGGGTTATAAATTTACTGATCAATGAAACTGCTTACCTTATATAACCGTGTAAATATTATTACCACTATTGTTGTAATGCTGATAACCGGCATTATTTATTACCGGGCCATTAGCTGGATACTAAACGATCAGAATGATAAAGCACTAAAGGTTGAGGAAGATGAGATTTTTGATTATGTAAAACTAAATAACAGGCTGCCCCAGGTTTTCGATTCCAAAGATCAGCAGATCAGCTTTACAGAGACCTCTCCCAACTCCATCAGGCGCGAATTCATTAATACCAAATACCGTAAAGATAAAAACGAGTATGAATCGGGTCGTGGGTTGATCAGTTCTGTTAGGGTTAATGGCAAATATTATAAAATACTTATTGTTGAATCAAAAGTAGAAACAGAGGACCTGATCCAGATCATATTTGGTATTACCATTGGTGTTATTTTGTTTTTGCTGCTGGTACTGCTGGTTGCCAACCGCTTAATTTTAAACCGGTTATGGCAACCCTTTTATGCTATTTTAAAGGAGCTGAAACTATTTAACATAGCCGATAACCAGGAAATTGCTCAAACCTTTACCAATATTGAGGAGTTTAAGGAGCTTAGCCAGGCTGCAACCGCCATGTCGGCAAAGGCCAAACATGATTATAAAGATCTGAAGGCGTTTACTGAAAATGCATCGCATGAATTACTGACACCTATAGCGGTCATTAACTCCAAATTGGATACCCTGATACAAACGGAAAATTTCAGCGACAGGCAAAGCAAGCTGCTCACCGATCTGTACAGCGCTGTATCAAGATTAAGCAGACTCAATCAATCACTGTTGCTGCTGGTTAAAATTGAGAACAAGCTGATGACCGATCAGCAAAACATCAATTTACGCCAACTGTTGGAGGAAATGCTGATGCAGTTGGAAGATATTTTTCTGGATAAGCAAATAACGGTTACTACCAATCTGGCAGATAAGGAGATCATTGCCAGCCGGTACCTGATAGAGATTTTGCTGAACAACCTCATCATTAATGCGGTAAGGCATAACTACCCAGGCGGCCATATCATTATTAAGTTAACTGCCGATAGCCTGATCATCAAAAACTCTGGTGATGATGCCCCTTTACACGAAGAACAAATATTTACGCGTTTCCATAAATCGTCCGGATCTGAGGGCAGCGGGCTGGGGCTTACCATCAGCAAGCAGATCTGTGAAAACTTTAACCTCTCCCTGCAGTACCAATTTCAGGCGCCCTACCATACCTTCACTGTTATCTTTTAAATTTGTTACGATAGCTATCCCAAATTAATTCAGAATTACGCCATAGTTTCGCTATGTTTAAATAGCATTTATACATTTATACATCAGTTAATGAAGTGGTTTTTCGGCCTTATACTATTCACACTTACCTATACTGTTGCCAGTGCACAAACCTACACGCTTGATCATTATCTTGAACTGGCCAAAAATAACAGTCCGCTGCTTAAAGACCTGAAAAACCAGGTAGTATCAAACCAGTTAGATAGTTTACGCGTCAGAGCTGGTTATAAACCACAGGTAAGCGCTAACAGCACCGGCCTTTACGCCCCCGTTAAAAACGGCTATGGTTATGCCGCAGCTATTACTAACGAGCATACACTTAATGCTTTGTTAGGCATAAATCAATCTTTGGATAGTAAAAAGAATATAGCCGCGCAGGTTGATGCTATTACCCTGTTATCTCAATCAGTAAATAATACCACCAAAATATCTGAACAGGACCTGAAAAAAGCAGTTACCGCGCAATATATTAGCGCTTACGGCAGTCTGTTGCAATTAAAATTTAACCAGGAAATTGTAACCCTGCTTAGCCAGGAAGAAGACCTGCTTAAAAAACTTACCCGCACCAATGTTTATCGCCAAAGCGATTACCTTACCTTTTTAGTAACCCTAAAACAGCAGCAACTACAGTTGTTACAATCACGTATGCAATACAAAAACGACTATGCCACTTTAAATTATTTAACGGGCATTGCCGATACCAGTTATATAGAACTGCAGGAGCCGGGTATTCAAAAAACCTATACGCCCGATGCAAATAACAGCATATTTTTCAGTCAGTATAAAACCGACAGCCTTAAACTGGCGAACAGCCGCAGCCTGGTTGATTTTGCCTATAAGCCTAAAATAAACCTGCTGGCCGATGGCGGTTATAATTCTGATTTTATGAGCCAGCCTTATAAAAACTTTGGCATAAGTATAGGCTTTAGCTTTACGCTACCCATATATGATGGCGGTCAACGTAAAATTCAATACCGAAAACTATCACTGGAAGAAGATACCCGCAAAAGTTATAAGGCCTTTTTTGATACCCAATACCGCCAGCAAATTGCGCAGCTAAACCAGCAAATAGCCGGTAACGAGAGCCTGCTGGCGCAGATTGATGAACAGATGAAATTTTCAGAAAGCCTGATCAAGGTAGATACCAAACTGTTGCAAACCGGCGACCTGCGTATTGCCGACCTGGTACTGGCCATTAACAATTACCTGAGTATCAAAAACCTGAAAACGCAAACCAATATCACTAATTTACAACTCATTAATCAGTTAAATTACTGGAACCGATAACATGAAACCTAAACATACCTATATAATTGCCTGCCTGTTGATGCTCTTGTTTTCATGCAAAAGTAAGGATCAGGCTGCCGATGAGGGGGATACAGCAATAGCATCGCAAACACCGGTTACGGTAACTACGGTAAGCGACAGCACCCTTATTGATTATGTTGATCTGAGCGCTACTTCGGTTTTTCTCCAAAAGAACTTCATGAAGGCCAATGCCAATGGCTATATACAAAAAGTAAACACCCAGCTTGGGCATTATGTAAGCAAAGACGAAACTGTTTTCACTATAAAAACCAAGGAGGCCCAAAGCATAGGTAACAGCATTAATGTGCTTGATACCACCTTTAAATTTTCGGGAGTTAACCGTATCAAAGCACCGGGGAGCGGCTACATTACCCAGTTAAACCACCAACAAGGCGATTATGTGCAGGATGGTGAACAACTGGCTGTAATAAGCGACCGGTCAAGCTTTGCCTTTGTAATGCAATTACCTTATGAAATGCGCCGCTATGTACAAAACAACCAGGATGTGCAGTTACTGTTACCCGGCGGCGAAAAGCTAACCGGCAAGGTAAGCTCCGTAATGCCATCGGTTGATACCTTATCTCAAACGCAGGGCATGGTGATCAGGGTGAACAGTACTAACCTGATCCCTGAGAATCTGGTCATCAAATCGGCAAGATCCGCTGCTGCGTCATTGCCCAAGGCAGCCATCCTGACCAACGAAACTCAAACGGAGTTTTGGGTAATGAAACTCATTAACCCTACAACGGCTATTAAAACCCCCGTTACCAAAGGCATTGAAAGCGGCGACAGGGTGGAGATCTTATCGCCCAAATTCTCGGCAACCGACAAGATAATAGTAAGCGGTAATTATGGATTGGCTGATACGGCTAAAGTTAAAATTGTGCAGTAATGAACAAAGCAATAGATAAGGCAGAAAACATTTTCATCTTTTACAGGAAACCCCTTTTGCTGGTTTTATCGCTCATTTTAATGGGCGGCATATACGCCTATACCCAACTGCAAACCTCACTTTTCCCTGAGATCACTTTCCCTAAAATAAAGATCATTGCCGATGCCGGTTTGCAGCCGGTTAATAAAATGATGATCACTGTTACCAAACCGCTGGAAAACGCCATTAAACAAGTGCCCAGCCTGCAAATGGTGCGCAGTACAACCAGCCGGGGCAGTGCCGAAATATCGGCGTATATGGACTGGAACGCGGATATTGACCTGAGCAAACAACAGATAGAATCGCAGATAGCCAAAATACAAAACACTTTACCGCCCGAAGTAAATATATCTGTCGAGAAAATGAACCCTTCTATTTTACCGGTAAGCGGGTATACACTGGAGAGTCATGAGCGGTCGCCTATTGAATTAAAGCAACTGGCCACTTTTACGGTCAAACCATTTTTGTCTCAGGTAAGCGGCATATCCGAGATCAGGGTGATAGGCGGCAAAACAAAGGAATACTGGCTGGTACTTAACCGTGAAAAAATGACGGCGCTTTCCCTAACGCCCGATATGATAAGCACCACGCTTAGCCAAACCAACTTTATAAAATCTGAAGGTTACCTGTCTGACTATAAAATGCTTTACCTCACCGTAACCGATGCAACTGTGAGTGCAAAGGATCAACTGGAAAACATGGTGATCAGCAATAACCGCAAAAGGGTTATACAACTTAAAGATATTGCAAGTGTACAGGTAAGCGAAGGTATTGAGTACACCAAAATAAACGCCAACGGTCATGATGGTGTATTGATAGCGGTAATTAAGCAACCCGATGCCAATTTGATATCATTATCAACAGATATGGCGAAAAAGGTGGCTGCCTTGCAAAAGATATTGCCTAAAGATGTTACCATAAAACCCTACTATATACAGGCCGATTTTGTTAACAACTCCGTTAAAAGCGTTACCGATAGTGTGTGGATTGGTTTATTGTTAGCCATCATCGTCGCCATTATTTTTCTGCGTTCATTAAAGGCAAGTGCTACTATTTTGATCACTATACCGGTTACCTTGTGCCTAACCCTTATAGTGCTGTATGTAATAGGCTATACCTTTAACATCATGACTCTGGGCGCTATAGCAGCTGCTATAGGTTTAATAATTGATGATGCCATTGTAGTTGTTGAGCAAATTCACCGCACACATGAGGAGCACCCCGATGAGCCTACCAGCAGATTGCTTAAAAAAGCTATTGATTACCTGTTCCCGGCCATGGTGGGGTCATCCATTAGCACCATTGTAATATTCGTACCATTTTTACTGATGACGGGCGTTGCGGGCGCCTACTTTAAAGTAATGACCAATACCATGATCATTACTCTTATCTGTTCGTTTTTTGTAACCTGGATAGGTTTACCGGTAATATATTTGTTCCTTACTCGTAACCAACATGGTCATTCGGTTAATGTTAAGGATGAAACACATGAGGTAAAAAGACAAGGCTGGGTTTCTTTTTTTATCCTGCGCCCTGTAATGAGCATGGTGATCATGCTGGCGATGATCGCTGTGATTATTTTTATACCCTCAAAACTCGAAACCGGCTTTTTGCCTGATATGGACGAAGGCAGCATTGTGCTTGATTATACATCGCCACCGGGAACATCGCTCCAGGAAACCGACCGCATGTTAAGAGAGGTAGAGAAGATCATCACCAAACACCCTGATATAGCCACCTACTCGCGCAGAACAGGCACGCAAATGGGTTTCTTTATTACAGAACCAAACACCGGCGATTACCTGATTCAGCTTAGAAAAGACCATCAAAAAACAACAGAAGAGGTAACCAGTGATATCAGGAGCGAGATTGAAAAAACACAGCCCGCGTTGCGGGTTGATTTTGGGCAGGTGATTACCGATATGCTGGGTGATCTGATGAGTTCGACCCAGCCCATTGAGATCAAGGTTTTTGGCGACGACCAGCGGGTACTCCAAAAACTTTCCAAACAAATTGCCGGGGAGGTAACAGCCGTTAAAGGCACCGCCGATGTATTTGATGGCATTGTGATAGCCGGCCCATCAGTAAGTATATTGCCTGATTATACTAAGCTGGCGCAATACAACATCACCCCAACAAGCCTGCAATTCCAGGCGCAAACCGCTTTGGATGGTAATGTCGTTGGTAATTTGTATGAACCCCAGCAGCTATCGCCCATCCGCATGGTTTATCCGGGCAATCGCTCATTAAATGTAGCACAGATAAAAAACCTGAACATATTTTTAGCCAATGGTAAATTACTACCCATTAGCCAGTTGGCTAAGGTTGAGATAAGAGCAGGCGATGCCGAAATTAATCGCCAGGACCTGCAATCAATGGGGGTAATCACAGCCCGCCTGGAAAACAGTGATCTGGGAACCGTAATACCGGCCATTCAAAAAAATATAGCCGCTAATGTTAGCCTGCCCCGGGGTTACCATATAGAATATGGCGGCGCTTATGCCGAGCAGCAGCAATCATTTAATGAACTTTTAATTATCCTTATCACATCAAGCTTATTAGTTTTTGGGGTGATCCTTTTCCTGTTCAAGCAGTTCAGGATAGCATTCTTGATACTTGTGATGGCCGTTTTAGGAATATCAGGCAGCTTTTTAGCTTTATTTATTACCAACACTCCACTAAATGTAGGCAGCTACACCGGCCTTATTATGATTGTAGGCATCATTGGCGAAAATGCCATATTTACCTTTTTACAATTTAAAGAAAGCTTAAAAGAAAAAAGTGTGGACGAGGCTATCATCTATTCCATATCAACCCGTTTAAGACCCAAACTAATGACTGCTTTGGGTGCAATAATAGCCCTTATGCCACTGGCACTGGGCATTGGGGCGGGTGCACAATTACACCAGCCATTAGCAATTGCCGTTATCGGGGGCTTTTTGGTTGCATTGCCTTTACTGCTGATAGTTTTACCGAGTATGTTACGAATATTCTATCGCTCCGGTAATGCAGGTTCGCTGTTACACAGTCATGAAAACGGTATTTAACACACACAAACTTTCTACAGATTTAACACTGATATTTGGGGATAATTCGCTCATACAATTATGAAAAAAATCATTTTAGGCATTGCTTTGCTGGCAACAACAAGCATCATCCCGCAGTTATCACAAGCTCAAACCTACGTAGCCGATAAAACCATTGCCCTGCCCGGCGACGGTGGTTATGATTACCTGGCCATTGATCAGGTAAATCGCCGTTTATATGTATCGCACGGTACTTCGGTAAATGTTATTGACCTTGCTACCGAGCAGCCTGTTGGTTCGGTTGATAATATGAAAGGTGTTCATGGCATTGCTATTGTAAACAAGCTTAACAGGGGTTTTATTAGCGATGGCAAGGCAAACGCCATTGTGGCCTTTGATTTAAAAACCCTTAAAGTGATTGCCACCATACCGCTAACCGATGCCAACGGCCCGGATGCAATCATGTATGACCCTTACTCCAACCGTGTTTTCAGTTTCAATGGCGAAAGTAATAACTCATCGGTTATTGACCCCGCCACCCTTAAACAGGTAGGTACTGTTGCTCTCGGAGGCGGCCCTGAGTTTGCTGTAGCCGATGGTAAAGGTAAAATTTACAACAATCTTGAAGATAAAAGCAGTCTGAACGTAATTAACAGCAAAACCCTGAAGGTGATCAAAAATTACCCGCTGGCACCTTGCGGCGGCCCAACCGGCCTGGCATTAGATGCGGCCAGCCAGCGGTTGTTTACCGTTTGCCGCGAAAACAAAGGCGTAAGCGTAGTTGATATTAACACCGGAAAGGTGATCACCACTTTACCTATAGGCGCCGGCGTTGATGCTGTGGCTTATGATCCTCAAACAAAATTGATATTTTGCTCCTGCGGCGATGGAACAACTACCATTATCAAACAAAAATCGGCCAATGACTACAGCGTTGTGCAGGTGCTTAAAACAACAGACAGGGCCAGAACCATGGCATTGGACCTCCAGACGCACAAAATTTATTTAAGTGCGGCACAATTTGAGCCCGGTACAAGAAAAGCCGTACCAAATACCTTTAAAGTACTGGTATTCAAGCAACCATAAGATCATTTCTATATAAAATATTCGTGAAATGTTTATGAAGTTTTTGCCTTTTATGATAATTTTTTACGACAAAATGATATTTTCGAGACGTTATTGTTATATTTAACGTTTATATATTATAATGATTAAGAAAACTGATTTTGTTTATTCCCAGGAGTCTGAACCTCATCGTATCCGCACAAAAAAAATTTTAAAAGAGTTTCCGCAATTACGGAAACTGATAGGCAAAAACCCAAATACCATATTTGCCATTATTGGCCTGGTTGCTTTCCAGGTAGTTTTAGCCTGGTTTTTACGCGACCAGTCATGGTGGCTTATTTTTGGCGCAGCTTATTTATTAGGCGCTTTTGCCGATCATGCTTTGTTTGTGATGATACATGAGTGTACTCACCAATTACTGTTTAAAAACCGTAATGCCAATCGCTGGGCATCTATGTTTGCTAATTTACCGCAAATATTGCCAAGCGCTATATCATTTGAAAAATATCACATTAAACATCACTCTTTTCAGGGTGTACATGAACTGGATGCCGATTTGCCCAACAAATGGGAGGCAAAACTTATTGGGCATTCATTTTTTGGTAAAGCGCTATGGTTGCTATTTTTCCCGGTGTTCCAACTTTTCCGCTTATCAAGACTAAGAGAAATTCATCCAATTGATGGCTGGATAATTACCAATTTTGTATTACAGGCCGTATTTACAACCGCTATATGGTACTTTATGGGCTGGCCTGCAATTGCCTTTTTATTGTTGAGTTTTTCCTTTTCAGTTGGCTTGCATCCGCTGGGTGCCCGCTGGATACAGGAGCATTACCTTACCCACAGCGTGGAGCAGGAAACTTACAGCTATTATGGTGGTTTAAACCTTGTAGCATTTAATGTGGGTTTCCATAATGAGCACCATGATTTTCCTTCTATCCCATGGAACAAACTTCCTGAAATAAAAAAGACAGCGCCTGAGTATTATAATACCCTGTATTTTCATACCTCATGGACCAAATTATTTTTCCGTTTTCTGTTTGATCGTGAAATATCATTGTTTAACCGCATTCTGCGTAAAGACCGTGGCCGCGTTGCCATAACAGACATCTCCAGGCCAGACATGGACCTGATCAAGACTGATAAGTTAAAGCCCGAAGTGGTATCAATATCGGTACCGGTGTCAGCAACTAAAATTTAAAATAAAAAAGGGCTTTTTCCAAAGCCCTTTTTTATTTTAAGATACTCCAGAAATTCACCCTATTTAAATAACGCGCAGACAGGCACCCAAACCAAAAATGAGCCCATTCGCTTTAGCGCCCGCTGAAAATGAACAAATGATGAAGACCTAAAGTTGAATTAAGAAAAGGGTACGAAATACACTATCTTTAGTTTCCCTATTAATTAAACTATGGCCGAATTGCGTTCTCTTTTTTCTCATCACGAAGATCTTACACAGGTAATTTTATACGCGGGTATTATAACCGGACTATGGTTTGCCGAAATGATGGCATCGGTTGAAAGTATCAGAAATAAGTGGAAACACTCCGTTGTGAATACTTTATTTATTTTTACCGCATTACCTATACAGCTATTATTAACCACCTTTGTTGTTTTAATATCAGCATGGGTTACGGCCCATCATTGGGGACTTATTACCTTTATCCCCTACCATTATAACCACTGGGTGTATTATATCAGTTTGTTTATTTTGCTTGACCTTTGCGAATATATTTATCATGTTACCATGCACAAAGCAGAACCATTGTGGAAGTTTCATCTGGTTCATCACAGCGATCTTAAGGTTGATGTATCAACCACTACAAGGGAACATCCCTGTGAAACCTGTATACGAACTTGCTTCCTGATGTTATGGGTATTTATTTGCGGCCCCGCCATTGGTGTTTTAATTTTACGGCAAACCTTCCAGTCATTCTCAAATATTGTTGCCCATACCGAATTCAGGTTGCCTGAAAGAGTTAATAAAATTGTAGCCATGGTATTTATTACCCCTAATCTGCATCATGTTCATCACCATTACCAGTTGCCTTATACCGATTGCAACTACGGCGATGTATTAAGCATTTGGGACAGGCTATTTGGCACTTATGGGCAACTAAGCAAAGCAGAAACTGTTTTCGGCATTGATACCCATATGGACGAAAAGCTAAATGCCAATTTTATAGGTGCTGTTAAAATCCCTTTCCAGAAGTTTGAGCGTAAGCCGCGCGACCAGGATATTTTTTAACTACTACCCTCAAGCCCTCGTTAAAAAAATTATTAACACCCATAAAAATCAATATAAAATCCATTATAATTGCTACTATTTTTAGCATTATGGATTTACTTTGCGTTACAGACCAGCTCATTATATTGAGCCGTTATATAGGGCAACAGGTGATGATCAACAGCCTTTTAAATAATGAAATAACCATTGGCACCCTTACAGGCATCAAACAAAATGCCATAATGGTTATTGTTGACAATGTAAGCAGATGGATACCACTTTATGACGACTTTAAGGTTTGTGAAGTTAAACTGTTGTTAAAGCCATTAAAAAAATTAACCCCTGTCATTATAGCTACAGCAAACAACCTGCCGGTGCAGGCGTTTATACCTCGCTATTACCAACAGTTAGGTTTTGATATGCCTGTTTTTATTGCTCCCGGACATACCTGCAATTGCCGGTATGTACAGGAACTTAACCTTGCTGACTATCGCAGCCCCGGCGAAGTTTTTCAGCAGAACACGCTTTTACTGGCGTTTGAATCTGCATGAAAACAGGGTTATATTTAACCAATTAATCAAGGGTTTTTATAGGTAATTGGCGCGTCAAATCCCTCATCATTAACACAATAAAACTATTTAATTAATGCGATCTTCATACTATTTTGGTTAATTTGCGTTGTTATTTGCAACAAATAAGATGAGCAGATCAAAAAAACTAAAATTAATTGTACCGTTAATCACCCTGATTTTTATGGGGGCCTTTGCCAAGCACAGGCTATTTGACAAAACGGTGCAATCCGGTACGCTCAGCAGTAACAAATGAGTGAAATATTCCGGTATAGCTGCATCATCCGTCAATCCTGATATTTATTATGTACACAACGACAGTGGCGACACCAGCCGTTTTTTTGCTATAAATCCCAACGGTAAATTAATAACTACCATTTATTTTAAAGGAAATGAGCATGAAGCTCTGGGCGTGCGTGATTGTGAGGATATTGCAGTGGGCCCTGGACCGGTTAAGGGTAAAAGTTACGTTTACATAGGCGACATTGGGGATAACAATAACTGGAGAAGCTTTATTACCATTTACCGCGTTCCTGAAAAAAAATCATGGGTAAAGGATAGCATCAGTAATGTTACGGCCGTACCCATTAACCTGAGATACCCCGATGGTGCAAAAGACGCGGAAACCCTGATGGTTGACCCGATAGAGAAACTATTTTACATTGTTACCAAACGCAGCGATACAGTAACCGTATATACGGCTCCGCTAAACGCTAACCCCAATGATACACTTATCTTAACTAAACGCGCCAGGCTATTTTTCCCGGGTTTCAGGCCATTTAAATGGATAACCGCCGGTGATATATCAAAAGATGGGCAACAGGTATTGCTAAAGAGCTACGAAAAGGTTTACTACTGGCACCGCCAACCTCATGAGCATATTTGGGCTACCATGATAAGAAAACCGGAGGAACTATCCTATAAAGCGGAAAAACAGGGTGAAGCGATAGGGTTTACACCTGATGGTAAAGGCTATTATACCACCAGCGAAGGTGTATTTGCACCCATTTATTATTACGAAACGCCGGAGTAAGCAGTAGTTGTCTGAACCTTAATTCCCGGATTAAAGGATTAACAGGATTTTCTTTTTAACCCTTTGATTTTGTCATCCTGAAAGGCAGTGAAGCACGGTACACCCCATCGGGGTATCGTGTTTATAGCATAACAATAACAAGGTTTAGTTCCATAGGAGCTTCCTGATCAAATGGCAGTAACGCTATAGGAAGCTCCTATGAAGCTGATAATTTACTTTAATAATTACTATAAACACGGTGCCCCCCATTCCAACAATAGCAATATTTATTAAAAATTATCTAATGTTAGACCAGAGGATGGGGCATAGACCGGCAAGTTATTTCTTTCTTCAGCGTTTTCCGAATTCTACATCTCAGGATGACAAATTAAAAAGCTGAACTTTAATCCTATTTCTCTATCCTAACCAGCATTACCCCATGCGGTGCTACTTTGGCGTTGAAGGTTTTACCTGTTGTTATAATAAATTTTTGCTGCCATACATCCCTGAATTTGGTAAAACCCTTTAATGCAGGGTCGTTTTTATCAAGGCTGATGGTTTCATATTTATCTGACGTGTTAAATAAGCCAATGGCTTTGCCACCATCTTTAAGTTCCTTTACCCAAATCTGATAATTATCATTCTTTATGTACCGGGCAGCTCCTTTACCCAAAGCATCCTGATCAATAGCAAGCACTTCATCATTGGTAAGCAAACCTAGCGTAAAGCTATCCAGGTGGCCCATATCGCAACCTATTAATAAGGGCGACGACAGCAGGCTCCACAAACTGATATGCGTGTATTGCTCGTCATAGGTAAGGTGAGTATTGTGCAGGCTTGGGCCCCATCCTACTTTACCTACAACCAACATATCGGGGTCGTTAAAATGACCAGGCTGCGAAAAAGGTGCTGCTTTATCCTGGTTAAAGCCAATGGACGATAAACTCCGCCACGTATCCTGAATATCGCCAGTAGTACGCCAGCTATTGCCGCCAACTTCGGCGCCCCACTCCCATACATTGCCCCAACCATACTGGCAAAGACTGTACATGATGTCGCGGTTAATTTTATCCAACGCGCCACGCATTACCTGGTAAGGTTTTTTCAAAGCAGGTAAATCAGGGTTTGGTGGAGTAACTTCCGAATAAGCACACCAGTCATATTTTAAATAATCAATACCCCAATCGCCATAAGTTTGCGCGTCTTGTTCTTCGTGCTGCCAGCTGCCTAAAAAGCCACCGCAGGTACGTGGGCCCGGCGACGAATAAATTCCCATGCGTAAACCTAAACCATGTACATAGTCGGTAAGACCCTTCATATCCGGAAATTTGCTGTTCGTGGCTATTTTACCATCGGGCAAACGCTGCTCTGCTTCCCAGCCATCATCAATATTGATATAAGCCCAACCGTGCGCGCTCAACCTATCGGCCATTGCTTTGGCCGATATGCGTACCTTTTTATCATCAACGCTTAATCCCCATGCGTTCCAGCTGTTCCAGCCCAGGGCAGGTGTTAAGCCTATTTTATCGCCAATAACAATAGTAAATTCCTTTGTTTTACTACCCAGTTTATTGCTTACCGTAAAGGTTACCGGGTATGTGCCTTTCTGGGCTACAGTGCCTGTAATGATACCTGTGGCTGCATCCAGTTTTAAGCCATCGGGCAAACCCTGGGCCTTATATACCAGCGGTTTTTTGCCGGTTGCGGGTATCAGGTACAAGAACGGGTTACCCGGCCGCGCGCCAAAAACATCAGCACCATTTATTTTTGGCTTTGCCGATGGATATGGTGTTAACAGGTAAGGCGTTGTTTCGGTTTGTGTGAGTACTTTACCCGATTTTTCATCAGTAAAAGTATAGGTAATGGCGTATGATTTTTTCTCCAGTCTGGCTATCTCAAAGGTATAGGTAAATGGCTTGCCACCGGTAAATGCAGCGTCGTTAGTTTTCTCGTATAAAACCGCGTTGGTTTCAGGATCAATAACCTTGAAGGCTAATTTACCCCTATAATCATAATGATTGGTGGTAATCAGCCTGATAGATTTGCTCAGACTGTTGCGCTCGCCATAATTAAAATCGGCTTCGGTGTTAACAATTACATGATCCATTACATCGGCCATGCCTATGCTAAAGTTAGTGCCATATATACCACCATCGCCGCCGGTATCATATATACGCACAGCCAAAACGTTTTCCTTATCCCATAAAATAGCCGGGTTATTTGCAGCAATGGTATAAGTACGCGGGCCATAAAACGCCCCCTTTACAATATCGCCGGTTTTGCCGCCGAATTTGCCTATCAGCTTGCCGTTAAGGTAAACCTCATCATTATCATCAACACTACCCAGGTTAATACGCAGGCTATCCTTTAAAAACGCTTTTTCTTTTAATGACGATGGGATAACCACATGTATGCGGTACCAGCCAAAACCATTATAATCAGGATGCCCTTCCTGCTCCCAGCTTTGGTCTACATTTACAGCTGCCCAATGCTGGTCGTTATAAGTTGGCGACGACCATTGTGCCGAATCGCCTACGGCTAATTTCCAACCTTTATTTAGTGGAACATCCTGTGCGGCTGCTTTAAAAAAAACGGCAGCCAACAAGGTCAGTACAAATAATTTTCTCATTCAGGGTTGATTTATTTTATTTAGATAGGATATCAATATACTTAACTTGTTCCGGGAACCAAACGGTCATTTCGCCCTTACCGCGGTTGGCCCAGGAATAATATGGAATAGCGGTTAAAGTACTGTTAGTAGTAGTTACATTTTGGCCGGCCTCATCAACCTGGATGCTTTTCACTTCGGCCTTTAAAACGGTAACACCGTTTAGCAGATCAGCATTATACGATGGGGTAAAAACAACATCTTTAGGAACAATAAAGCTACTTGGCTTGCCGGCATTATCCTTCCATTCTGCACAATACATAATGGGGCCACGCTGTATGGCAATCTTACCGTTATCGTCCTTTAGTTTATCATTGGCAACTACCCTTTGCACGTCCATAGGCAGGTTAAGCTCAACACGGTCGTTCTTTTTCCATTTTTTGCTGATAACCGCATAGCCATTCTGCATTTGGTAATCAACCGCTTTCCCGTTCACCTTTATTTCAATTTTTTGTGCCGATGGTTTTTCATAGGCATACAGATCAGATGGAATGGCCTTATCCTGTGCCCAACCTGGTATGCGGATCCGGAGGTTCATATCCAAGGCCGAAGCCGGATCGATTGTAAATGCCAAAGCGCCATCCCAGGGGTAATTATTGTGCTGGGTAATTTTAACCTCTTTATTATTTACCTTAAAATTTCCTGAACCGCTGATGAACAGGTTCACATAAACATCCTTACCGTTTTGCGCATACATATAACCCGGAATGGAGGGGAGCAAGCGCACCACATTGGTAGGGCAGCATGAACAGGTAAACCAGCCCGAACGCTCACGCTCAATATCGGGATGGGTAAAGCTATCCCTGATCTGCATGGCATTGGTGTAAAAAAATGATTTCCCATCAAGGCCTACGCCCGATATCAGCCCATTATACAGGGTCTTCTCCAGCAGGTCGATATATTTTGAATCACCATGCAGTAAAAACATACGCTGGTTCCAAAACACATTGCCTATGGCTGCACAGGTTTCGTTATAAGCAGTGGTGTTAGGCAACTCGTAATTATCGCCAAAGCGCTCGCCATCGCCAACGGCACCTGTACTGCCCTGCACATATATTTTTTTGCTTACCATGTTATCCCATATCTTATCAATGGCGGCAAGGTATTCTTTATCGCCTGTAAGCGCGGCTACATCGGCCATACCCGAGTACAGGTACATAGCCCTTACGGCGTGACCCTCGGCTTCATCCTGGTTAACAACAGGAGTGTTATCCTGCCAGTAAATACCGTTTTCAAATGGGTTCTTGCTTTTTTTG
>Ga0193717_1000649_pt1 | contig 22367 bp, 22 predicted proteins | sample U2c2metaG_FD_145900 | JGI IMG/M metagenome (GOLD analysis project Ga0193717, IMG submission 145900) | Soil microbial communities from a riparian zone of the East river system, Colorado, United States - U2c2 | ecosystem: Environmental > Terrestrial > Soil > Riparian zone | place: USA: East River...
GCCTAAGAACGCCATAAGCACCATCGTAGGGCCCTGGCGGCTGGGTTTCTCGCTGCCTCCCGGCGAGTACCACTTATTGATGGGAAGGGCAAACATGACGCGGCACAGGATGCCCTGGGGTATCACGAGATGTCGACATCTCGTGGTGTTTCCCGCCTATGCACGTGTGTCCCCCGTTCCCGTACGCGTGTCCCCCGTTCCTGCACGTGTGTTGGCGATCTGTGCACGGATCATCGGCGGCTGGCGATAGGCAGCGGCACTTTCTCGCGAAAGTGCGTCAGTCGGAACGGCACCGAACCACGCCACATTTGCCTTACCCATCAATAGGTCGTGCTCTGGGCGATCGGGGGAGTCCCGTGCGTGTGGAAGGACTCGATGGTCTTCAGGCCCCACGCCTGTCCCTTGGCGCGTTCGGGTTCGGTCCAGGTGATCGTGCGCCAGTCCGGCGCCAGTATCAGCCGCGCGCCCGGGTTGCACAGTTCGACGCGGTTCCCGCCGGGCTCGTAGACGTAGAGGAAGAACGTCTGCTGGATCGCGTGCTTGTGCGGCCCGGTCTCGATGAACACATCGTTTTCGAGGAAGATGTCCGCCGCCCGCAGGATGTCCTCCCTGGTGTCCGTGGCGAAGGCGATGTGATGCAGCCGGCCGCGGCTGCCGGTCCAGTCACCGGTGTAGACGAGGTCGTAGGACTTGTTGGTGAAGTGCAGCCACTGCGCCCCGATGACGCCGCTGTCGAGCCGGATCTGTTCGGTGACCCGGCCGCCGAGGACGTCCCGGACGAAGCCGCCGTTCGGTTCGACCTCGGCGGCGAGGAAGTTGACGTGGTCGAGCCGCCGCACGCCCACACCCCGCCCCGGGTAGGCCTGCGCCTGGTTCTTCAGTGCGGGCCGGAGCTCGTCGGGTGGTTCGTACCATTCGCTTTCCCAGTAGAGCTCGAATTCGTGCCCGTCCGGGTCGGTGCACAGGTAGGTCGGGCCGATCCCGGTGTCCCCGTCGATCCAGCCGATCCCGAGCCCCGCGGTCTCGACGGCTTTCACCCGTCGGTCAAGGGCTTCCTGACTCGCGGCCCGCAACGCCGTCCGGCGGATACCGGAGGTCTTGTGCGCGGTCAGTTTGAGGCTGTGGTGCTCGTAGTCGTCCCACGTGCGCAGGTATACCGAGTCGCCGTCACGGCCGTTTTCGGTCAGTCCCATGACGTCGGTGAAGAACCGCAGGCTGCGTTCCGGCTCGGGGGTGAGCAGTTCGACGTGGCCGAGGTGGGCGATGTCGTTGATGACCGGCTCCTTGCGGCTGGGGAAGGCGTTGGCCTGTAACGGCTTCGGGCAAGGAGATTGTAAACCTGATTGTTGACAATGTGGGCGACAGGGCTGCGGACGTTTTGGTTCGACTCAGATTTGGCTCGGTTCAGTGCGCGGCGAGCCTGTCCTCGAAACCGTCGAGGATGGCTTTGAGACCGAACTCGAAACTGTTGTCCGGCGCGGCGTTGTAGTCGGTTCCGCTGGCGCCGTCGAGGCGGGCCCGCAGCCGTGGGAACTGCCTGGCGATGTCACTGGCTTGCGCGACGGTGTCGTGCAGCAGCTGCTCGGCGTCGCCGCCGTCGCGGTTGAGCTGCCTGGTCAGCGCGACCGTCGCGGAAGCGCCGACGGCGTTGCCGAGCACGAACATGAAGACCGTGGCCGCCGCCTGGTCGGCGTCCGCGCCGACGAATCCAGCCTTTTCGTACACGGCCAGGGTGTGGTCGTCGTGGCGCGCTTTGCCGGGCCCGTATAGGAGGTGGCCCGCGAGCGCCTGGACCAGCCATGGGTGCCGGGTCATCATCGCGTGCAGGTCACCGGCCATCGTCGTCGCGGCGGTGCGCCAGTCGAGCGCGTCGAGTTCGGGCAAGTCGAGTTCGGTCCAGACCTCGTCGGTGGCGAGCCGGACCAGGTTGTCCTTGTTCTTGACGTGCCAATAGACCGCGGTGGGGGCCGAGTCGAGCAGTTTGCCCAGGCTGCGCATGTTGAGCCCGCCCAGGCCTTCGGCGTCGAGGAGCTCGATCGCGGTCCGGACGATCTGCTCGGCGGTCAGGGTGTCCCGTGTCATGACGGCAGCATACTTTCACTTAGTTCAAGATGTCACTTGCACTTAGTGCAAGTCTGGCTCTAAGCTCTGACTTGCACTTAGTTCAAGTTCATCGAGGAAAGGCCTTGTCATGCTTGTTTTCGCCGCTGTCCTGCAACTTCTCATCGCGCTGGCGTTCGTCAGCATCCCGCTCGTGCGCCACCGCTACGGCGCCACCGCCACTGCCAACGCCCACGCGGAACTCCGGCGCCAGGGCGTCCCCGTCACCGTCCTGGCCGACAACAAGATGAACTTCGACGCCAGCGGGCACGAGACCGCGGCCCCCGTCGCGGTCGCCGCGGTCATGACGACGCTCGCGGTGCTCAACCTGGCCGCGAACCCCTGGGGTCAGACTCTGACCTTGATCTTCCAGTCGATCGTCCTGGCCGGGAACTTCCTGATTCTGTACAGCCAGGTCACCGCGGCGAAGTCCGTGGCGGCCGCGTTCGCCCGTAAGGACGACCCGATGCTGCACCGCATCGACGTGAAGGCGTTGCTCAAGGCCGCCGAGAGTGGTTTCCCCACCTGGGTCATGCCGATCCTGCAGAACATCCGCCACACCGTCGTCATCGCCGGATCGGTTCTCGTGCTGGTCCTCGCGGCCCTGGCCTGACCGACGTCAGCCAAGCCCGGCCGTCGCGGCGCAGGGGGCGCGGTCGGCGCCGTCGCAGGAGATTCGCGCCCAGACGGTTTTGCCGCCGGTCGCCGGATGTCCGTCCACACCCCAGGCCTTGGCGAGTTTGTTCACGATGAGCATGCCCCGCCCGTGAGGTTCGGTGTCGTTCGGGCGAACGAGGACTGGATGGTTCGGGGAGCTGTCGTCGACTTCGATCAGCACCTGGCACGGCGTCGGCGTGTGGCTCATCCGCACTCGCAGGGGACCGTCGCCGTGGTCGTAGGCGTTGGTGACCAGCTCGGTCGCGACCAGCATCACGTCCCCGAGATGGGCGTCGTCGAGCGCGCTCAGTGTTCTCGCGGCCCAGCGGCGAACCTGCACCAGCGGGGGCACGTCCATCCCGCGAAGATCCAGCGCCCAAGCGGTCGGATCGGCGTCTTCGGCGAAGCCCGGCATCGACAAAGCCGTCCTCCCGGGGTCCGAGCCCTCACTGTCGAAGGCGTCTGCCTCTGCTCCTACCCCGGCCCGGAAATTTTGAACCGCGATTCGCCTCGAAGTGGGACAGGCGCCCTGGATACATCGCCCGGCCACCCGGATGTCGCGGTCCGGCAATCCGGCGAACCTAACGTGCGCATACCTCCCACCACAGTGGAGAACATCCCGTCGAAAAGGTGCCGCATGCCCGACATTCCCGGTCCCCCCGAACCGATCGATTCCGCCGTTCCACCCTCGCGCCGTCAGGTCCTGCTGGCGGGCACCGCCGTGCTCGGCGCGGCCGCGTTGACCGCTTCCGGGCTGGGCGGCACGGCGTCCGCGGCGACCGAGACGGGCGGCCCCGGCTGGGCGGTGCGCGATCCGTTCAAGCTCGGCGTCGCCTCCGGTGACCCGCTCCCGGACGGGGTGGTCCTGTGGACGCGCCTGGTGCCCAACCCGCTTGCGGAAGACGGCCTGGGCGGAATGCCGTCGAGGCCGGTCCCGGTGCAGTGGGAGGTCAGCTCCGACGCGAATTTCCGGCGCGTCGTCGCGGCCGGGGCCGAGGTGGCCTGGCCCCACCAGGCCCACACGATCCACGTCGAGGTGTCGGGCCTGCGCCCCGGCGCCGAGTACTTCTACCGCTTCCGGGCCGGGCGCGAGATCAGCCCGGCCGGCCGCACCAAGACCGCGCCCCGGCCCGGCGCCCGCCTCGACCGGTTCGCCTTCGCGTTCGCGAGTTGCCAGAACTATCCCGAGGGCTTCTACAACGCCTACGCCCATATGGCGCACGAGGATCTCGACCTGGTCGCCTTCCTCGGCGACTACATCTACGAGGGCAACGCCCAGGGCACCATCGGCCGCGGGCACGCGCCGGTGGGCGAGACCTGGACGCTCGCCGATTACAGGATCAGGCTCGCCCAATACAAGACCGACCCCGACCTCCAGGCGACGCACGCGGCGTTCCCGTGGGCCGTGGTGTTCGACGACCACGAGGTGGAGAACAACTGGGCAGGCGACATCTCGCAGGTCGACGGCGAGCCCGACGCCGATCCCGCGGTGTTCCGGCAGCGCCGGGCCCAAGCCTTCCAGGCCTACTACGAGCACATGCCGCTGCGCCGCGCCCAGCGGCCGAGCGGGCCGGACATCCGGATCCACCGCAGGCTCACCTTCGGCGATCTCGTCGACTTCCACCTGCTCGACACCCGCCAGTACCGCAGCGACCAGGTCCCCGACCCCCAGCGCGCCGACCCGGCCCGCACGATCCTCGGTGCGGCACAGAAGAGCTGGCTGCTGAAGGGTCTCGCCGGGCCAACCGCTCGCTGGAACGTCTTGGCGCAGCAGGTCTTCTTCTCGCAACGCGACTTCACCATGGGCGCGGCGGCGACCTTCAGTGACGACGCCTGGGACAACTATCAGGTCGAGCGGGACCTCGTCCGCGACCACCTGGCGAAGGCGAGCAACCCGGTCGTGATCACCGGGGACGTGCACGCGAGCTACGTCTCCGACATCAAGGCGGACTTCACCGACCCGGCCTCGGCCACCGTCGCCACCGAACTGGTCGGCACCTCGATCACCTCCGGCGGCAACGGGACCGAGCAGAACGCGGGCGACGCCGTCCAGCTCGCGGAAAACCCGCATTTCAAGTTCATCAACCGCAAGCGGGGCTACGTGCGCAACGTCGTCACCCGTTCCGAATGGACCGCCGACTACCGGACGGTCGAGTACGTCAACCAGCCGGGCGCCCCGATCACGACCCGGGCGACCTTCGTCATCGGCGACGACCGTCCCGGCGCGGTCCAGCGCTGATCGGACCGGTCCGGCCGGGGTCGCGCGACCCCGGCCGGACGGTCACGGTTCGACGGCCGGGCAGCTGGCGCCCTCGGCGGGAGCCGTCAGCGTGAGCAGGTAGTCGTCGACGCCGCCGCGGGTGCAGGCACTGCGTGGATAGGCGACATGGCCCCAGCCCTCGTAGGTCAGCAACGCGGTGTGCCGAGGTGCCTGCCGGTGGACGTCGGCCGCCCAGGCGTACGGGGTGACGGGATCGTGTCGCGCGTTGAGCACCAGGATCTTCGGTGCGTCACGGATGTCCAGGCGGTGCGGCGGGTTGGCGGGCGGCCAGGGAACCCCGACGCACGCGGTGGCTTCGTCGTGGCCGATGAAGCTGCCGCGCATGAGCGGCGACCGGCGGAGCTCTTCGGCACGCAGCCGTGAGTACTCCTGGAAGTTCTTTATCCGCAACGAAAAGTCCTGACAGACCGTCGCCAGCCGCACCGACTGGTAGTTGGGTTCGAAGGAGCGGACCGAGAGGGGATCCTGGGTGATCGTGGTGGCGATGAGGTCGGCGGTCCCGGCCCAGTCCGGGCCGCGCAGCGATCCGTAGACCGAGTCGATCAGCCGTTGCCTGCCGAGCGGTTGCCCGTCCGCGCGGACAAGGGCTGTCTCCCAAGCGGCGAACACGTCTTGTCCGTGCAGCGCGCAGGAAACCGTGCGATCGCACCACCGGGCGAACTCGGCGAACGAGTCGTCCGCGGCCGCGGCCCGCTCGCCTATGAAGCGCTTGGTGTCCACGCTGTGGTCGACGACGCTGTCGAGGACCATCGCGCGGATCCGGTCGCCGAACTTCTCGGCGTACTGCTGGCCGAACACCGTGCCGTACGAAAGGCCGAAGTAGCTGATCTTCCGCTCGCCCAGGGCCCGCCGGACCGCGTCCATGTCCTGGGCGACGAGGCCGCTGTCGGCGTGGTCGAAGATCGGCCCGCTGCGCTCGCGGCATTCTTCGAGCACGCGCTGGTTGTACCGCAGCAGCGCGGTGAACCCGGTTTCGTCGGCGGGGTAGCTGGTGGGCTGGTCGGTCATCAGGTCGCCGCAGTGGATCGCCAGGCTGTTCCCGGTGCCTCGTGAGTCGATGCCGACGATGTCGAACCGGGCCCGGATCTCAGCGCTGAAGAGGCCGGAGAGCGCGAACTCGGCCGCTGAGCCACCGGGGCCGCCCGGGTCGACCATCAGGACGCCCAGCCGCCGCGCCGGGTCGGTGGCGGGGTGGCGCGCCACCGCGAGGTCGATGCCCTGGCCCTTCGGCCTGTTCCAATCCAGTGGTACGCGCAGCGTTCCGCACTCGCCCTCGGGATTTTCCGGGCACGGCGCCCACGCGATGGCAGGCTCCGGCCCGATAGGTTCGGCGTTCGCCGCGTCCGCGCCGATCACCAGGGTCGTCCCGGTCATGAGTGCCGCGAGTGTCCGCTTGATCGGCCGCACAAGCCCTCCAGCTTCGTCGAGGAGCGACCGACCTTACCGAGAAACCGCTCTGCAGGAGTCGTGAGTGGCAACAAGTGTTCTATTGATGGGAAAGCCAAATGTGGCGTGGCTCGGGAACGAGGTGTCGCACTGTGGTGGGAAAGTGCCCGTCGGCTGGTCGTCGAGGTAGTGAAGGCCTCCTTCACGGCGTCTGACGCTGTGAAAGAGGCCTTCACGGCGTCGCGGGGCGATCCTGCTGGGCGTTTCCGCTGGTCCGGTGGGGTCGTGAGTGGCAACGAGTGTTCTAACACTTGTTGCCACTCACGACCTCACCACGGCAGCCGACCAGCGATGCCCTGAACGACGCGTTCGTGTCACTCAACGTCCTGAACGCGTCGTTCAGGGCATCCCGCGGGCACGGCCACATGTGCCTTACCCATCAAATAACACTCGTAAACACTCACGACCCCCTCCGCGCTGCCGTGGTTGACACGGGTACCCCCTATGGGTATTAAATGGGTCATGGAAGGGACGCATATGCATGGTTACAGCGAAGCGAAGGACGACTACCTGGTCCGGTTACGCCGGGTCGAGGGCCAGATCCGCGGGTTGCAGCGGATGGTCGAGGGCGACGAGTACTGCATCGACATCCTCACGCAGGTCTCCGCCGCCACGAAGGCGCTCCAGTCGGTCTCACTCGGCCTGATGGACGAGCACCTCAAGCACTGCGTGTCCGAGGCGATCGCCGCCGGTGGCGACACGGCGACCGAGAAGATCAAGGAGGCGAGCGACGCGATCGCCCGCCTGGTCCGTTCCTGACCGTCGAGCCCGAGAAAACCGAGCCCGAAAAAACACCTACCCCGCAAGGAGATCGATCGATGAGCGAGAGCACCTACACCGTGACCGGTATGACCTGTGAGCACTGCGTGCGCGCGGTCACCGAGGAGGTCGGCAAGCTCGATGGCGTCGAGAACGTCGTCGTGGACCTGAAAACCGGTGTGGTCACCGTCAGCAGTGCGACCGAACTCGGCGACGCGGACGTGCGCGCCGCCGTCGAAGAAGCCGGATACGAGTTCGCCGCCTAGGCCGCTCCCATTCGCGGGCACCTGCCCGCTGCGAGGACTGAAAATGAACACAGCAGCGAAGCTCTCCGCCTACGGTGCGGCGCTCGTCCTGGTCGCCGGTGGCGCCTGGGCGACCGGCACCGCTGTCGGTCCCTCCACCGGCGAAGCCGGCGTGCTCGGCGGCGAGGAAGCCGGGCACGAGGGTACCCACAGCGACACCGTCGCGGAGGCCGCATCGAAAGACCAGCCCGGTGGGCTGGCGTCGTCACTGGGCGGATACACCCTCACGCCCACCGTCACGACGCTGACACCGGCGGCAAGCACCACCTTTTCCTTCCGTATCACCGGTCCTGACGGGTTACCGGTCACCGCCTACGACGTCGAACACGAGAAGCGGATGCATCTGATCGTGGTGCGCCGCGACACCGCGGGCTTCCAGCACGTGCACCCGGACCTGGGAGCCGACGGCACCTGGACCGTCCCGCTCACGTTGCCGCAGGCGGGTAGTTATCGCGCCTTCGCCGACTTCGCGCCGACTGGTGGACAACCGACGACGCTCGGCGTCGACCTCGTTGCCCCGGGCGACTTCCAGCCCACGGCCTACGCGGCTTCGCGAGTGTCCGATGTGGACGGATTTCGGGTTCGCCTGGATGGTGAGCTGACTCCCGGGCAGTCGTCGAAGGTGACGCTGACGGTGACCAAGGACGGTCGTGAGGTGACCGACCTCCAGCCGTATCTGGGTGCCTATGGGCACCTCGTCGCGCTGCGCGGCGGCGATCTCGCCTATCTCCACGTGCATCCGGATGGCACGCCCGGCGACGGCAGGACGCCCGCCGGTCCGTCGGTGGTCTTCTACGCCGAGGTCCCGTCGGCCGGAACGTACCGGCTGTTCCTGGACTTCCGGCACGACGACAAGGTTCGGACGGCCGAGTTCACCGTGGCCACCTCCATCGCCGGAGCCCCGGTGCCCACCCAGCAGCCACCCGCGGCCGGCGACGGCCACGGCGCACACGGCTGAGCCGCGGAATCGGGGAACGAGTCATGACTTCAGATCTGCACCACGAAAGCACCGCGACCGCCGAAGTCGATTTGGCGATCAGCGGGATGACATGCGCGTCCTGCGCGATGCGTATCGAGAAGAAACTGAACAAACTGGACGGGGTCACCGCCACCGTCAACTACGCCACGGAAAAGGCGAAAGTCTTCTACGGCGAAGGAATCGAGCCGCGGCAGCTGATCGAACAGGTCGAAGCCGCCGGGTACTCGGCGGCGCTGCCAGTGCCTAAAAGGACAGCGCCTAAAAAGACAGCGCCGAATGAGACGGCACAGCCGGAAGAGCCCGACCCGACGTCGCCGTTGCGGCAACGGCTGATCGGTTCGACCGTGCTCTCGGTGCCGGTGATCGTGCTGGCGATGGTGCCCGCGCTTCAGTTCACCTACTGGCAATGGATCTCCCTGATGCTGGCGGCGCCGGTGATCGCGTGGGCGGCCTGGCCGTTCCACAAGGCGGCGTGGGCGAACCTGCGCCACGGCGCGGCCACCATGGACACCCTCATCTCGATGGGCACTCTCGCCGCGTTCGGCTGGTCGCTGTACGCGCTGCTGTTCGGCAGCGCGGGCACCCCGGGGATGACGCATCCCTTCGAGCTGACCGTCCAGCGGTTGGCCGGTGACGGCAACATCTACCTCGAAGTCGCCGCCGGGGTCACCACTTTCATCCTCGCCGGGCGCTATTTCGAAGCGAAGTCGAAGCGGCGGGCGGGCGCGGCGCTGCGGGCGCTGCTCGAGCTGGGGGCCAAAGAGGTCGCCGTGCTCCGGGACGGGCGCGAACAGCGCATCCCTACCGATGAGCTGGCCGTGGGCGACCTCTTCGTGGTCCGGCCGGGGGAGAAGATCGCCACTGACGGCGTCATCGCCGAGGGCAGCTCCGCGGTCGACGCGAGCATGCTCACCGGTGAGAGCGTGCCCGTCGAGGTCGGCCCGGGAGACGCTGTCGTCGGCGCGACGGTGAACGCGGGCGGCAGGCTCGTCGTCCGCGCGACGCGGATCGGCGCGGACACGCAGCTGGCGCAGATGGCCAAGCTCGTCGAGGACGCGCAAACCGGCAAGGCGCAGGCTCAACGACTCGCGGACCAGGTCTCGGCGGTGTTCGTGCCGATCGTGATCGCGCTCGCCGTCGGCACCCTGGCATTCTGGCTCGGCGCCGGGGGATCGACGTCGGCCGCCTTCACCGCCGCGGTCGCCGTGCTGATCATCGCGTGCCCGTGTGCGCTCGGCCTGGCGACGCCGACGGCGTTGCTCGTCGGCACCGGCCGCGGGGCCCAGCTCGGGATCCTGATCAAGGGCCCGGAAATCCTGGAGTCCACGCACAAGGTCGACACCGTGGTACTGGACAAGACCGGCACCGTCACCACCGGCCAGATGGCGCTGGTCGAGGTCCACGTCGCCGACGGCGTCGACACTGACGAGGCGCTCCGGCTGGCGGGTGCGCTGGAGAACGCGTCCGAGCACCCGATCGCGCAGGCCATCGCCCGTGCGGCACGGGAAAAGGTGGGCGAGCTCCCCGGTGTCGAGGAGTTCACCAACCTCGAAGGCTTGGGAGTACAAGGAATCGTCGACGGCTCGGCGGTACTGGTCGGCCGCGCCGCGCTGCTGGAACAGTGGAGTCAGCACCTGCCCGACGCGCTCGCCGAGGCGAAAGCGGCCGAGGAGAAGCTCGGGCGCACGGCGGTCGTGGTCGGCTGGGACGGGCAGGTCCGTGCGGTTCTGGTCGTCGCCGACACCGTGAAGGCGACGTCGGCGGAAGCCATCACGCGGTTGCGCGCGCTGGGGCTGACGCCGGTGCTGCTCACCGGGGACAACGAGGCTGTCGCCCGCGCGGTGGCCGCCGAGGTCGGGATCGACGAGGTGATCGCCGAGGTCCTGCCGTCGGGCAAGGCCGAGGTGATCACCCGGCTGCAGGGGGAGGGCAAGGTCGTCGCCATGATCGGTGACGGCGTCAACGACGCGGCCGCGCTCGCTCAGGCCGATCTGGGCTTGGCGATGGGCACGGGTACCGATGTCGCCATCGAAGCCAGTGACATCACCCTGGTCCGTGGTGATCTGCTGGCCGCGGTGGACGCCATCCGGTTGTCGCGACGGACCCTGCGCATCATCAAGGGCAACCTGTTCTGGGCGTTCGCCTACAACGTCGCCGCGTTGCCGCTGGCCGCGGCCGGGCTGCTCAACCCGATGATCGCCGGTGCGGCGATGGCCGCCAGCTCGGTGTTCGTCGTCAGCAACAGCCTGCGGCTCAAGGGTTTCCGCGGCGCTGTCAGCTGAACCCGGGCAGAACTCACCCGTCGTCCACAGTGGACGACGGGTGAGTCAGCTTCCGGCAGGATGGTGCGGCACGGCGTGTCCCGCGGCGGGGAGGTCGCGGTCGATGTGATCGGCGTGGAACAACGCTTGGGAGAGCAGGCTACGCACGTGGTCGTTCGCGGCGGAGTAGTAGATGAACGTGCCCTCGCGGCGGCCTTTGACGAGACCGGCGAGCCGGAGTTTCGCGAGGTGCTGGCTGACCGCTGTCGGGGCGGCTCCGGCGAGTTCGGCGAGGCACGCCACCGAGGACTCGCCCTGCAAGAGCGCCCAGAGGACCTTGATCCGCGTGGGGTCGGCCAGCAGGCGGAACGACTCGGCCGCGAGATGGACCTGTTCGTCTCCCGGCATGTCGAACTCGGGCTGCGACGTGTGCATGCGGCTAGGCTACTCCATTGGTGCGTACCTGCATTCCTACGCAGATATGATGGTACCGTGCTCGTTCATGGGTGAAGAACACGGTCACGGCCATGCGCACGGTCACGGCGGCCGCTCGCGTCCGCGCACGTCGATATGGGGTCGCTTGCGGCACGCCGTCACCCCGCACAGTCATGACAGCGCGGACAGGCTCGACACCGCGCTGGAGACCAGCAAACGCGGCACGCGGACGCTGATCTGGTCCTTTGCCGCCCTGTTCGTCACCGCCGTGGCCCAGCTGGTGATCGTGCTGTTCACCGGCTCGGTGGCGCTGCTGGGCGACACTATCCACAACTTCGCCGACGCGCTGACCGCGCTGCCCATCGGGATCGCGTTCGTCCTCGGCCGCCGGGCCGCGACGCGCCGCTACACCTACGGGCTCGGCCGTGCCGAAGACCTCGCCGGGCTGGTCGTGGTCTTGATCATCGCCGCGTCGGCCGCGTTCGCCGGGTACGAATCGGTGCTGCGTCTCATCAATCCGCAGCCGGTGAGCCATCTCTGGATCGTCGCGGCGGCCGGGGTGATCGGGTTCGCCGGCAACGAGATCGTCGCCCGCTACCGGATCACCGTTGGCCGCGAGATCGGGTCCGCCGCACTGGTCGCCGACGGGCTGCACGCCCGCACCGACGGCTTCACCTCGTTGGCGGTGGTGCTCGGCGCGGGCGGGGTGGCGCTGGGCTTCCCGCTCGCCGATCCGATCATCGGGCTGGGGATCACCGTGGCGATCCTCTTCGTCCTGCGCGACGCCGCCAAGGAGGTGTTCCGGCGCCTCATGGACGCCGTCGATCCCGCGACCGTCGACCTCGTCGAGCGCACCGCCCGCGAGACGCCCGGAGTGCTGGGCGCCGGCGACGTGCGCGTGCGGTGGATCGGGCACAGCCTGCGTGCCGAACTCGCCGTCACGGTCGAGGCGGCGCTGAGCGTGGAAGAGGCCCACCGTATCGCGCACGACGTCGAACATCGTCTGGTGCACGCCGTTCCGCGCCTGACTTCAGCTGTCGTGCACACCGAACCGGCTGTCGGCGCCGACGCCGTCCACGACACGCTGGCACATCACCACTGACCGTTCGCTTCAGAAGAGCGGTCTCAGCTCGTCCGGGGGATACGGGAGTGGGGTATACCTCCCCCGGTGGGGCACGCCCGGATCGTCACGGGTTACGGTGTGGGCATGACTCGGCGGGGAACGGGCACCTGGGCGCGATGGGCGCTGCTGTGCGCACTCGCCTGGGGGCTCGTCGCCATGCATCACGTTGGTATGGCTGAGATGTCTCCGTCGATGCATGGCGAAGTCGTTGCTGTTGCCGGGCCACAGATGGCACCCGCGATGCCCAGCCCGCACGACTCGGGCATGGACCACTCCACCATGCATCTTTGCCTCGCCGTGCTCGGCGCTGTCATCGCACTGGCCTTGGCGTTGTGGTTGCTGCGCATGGTGAACACGACGGCGTCCCCGCTTATCGCACGGATGCCAGGTGCGGCCACCGCTCGGCCGCCTCCGCTGAGACCGGGGCGCGACATACTCTCGACCTTCTGCGTGTTGCGGATCTGACAGGTCCACCGCCGCGTGTTCGCGGCGGCTTCCGTCATGACCGCAAACTCAGAAATCGAGGACACAAATGTTCACCAAGACCAGGCGATTCGTGCTGCCCATTTTCGCCGTGGGGGCCTTGCTGGCCGGCTGTAGCAGCAGCGATCGGCCACAGGAGGGGCTGGGGACCGGTGCGAGCGTCTCCGCGCCGGCGCCCCAGAGCGCGCACAACCAGGCGGACATCACCTTCGCGCAGCAGATGATCCCGCATCACCAGCAAGCGCTCGAGATGGCGTCGGTCGTCCGGTCACAGACCGGGAACCAGCGGATTCTCGACCTCGCCGACGAGATCCGGCGGGCGCAGGACCCGGAGATCCAGACCATGACCGAATGGCTGCGGACCTGGGGAGCACCGGTGCCGTCCAGTGCCATGGGACATGACGGCATGCCGGACACGGACCACGACGCGATGGCGGGTTCGATGTCGGCCGAGGACATGGCCAAGCTCGGCGAGGTCAAGGACGCCGAGTTCGACCGGCTCTGGCTCGAGCTGATGATCCGCCACCACCAGGGCGCGGTCGACATGGCGAAAACCGAGCTGGCGCAAGGCTCCGACGTGGGCGCCAAGCAGCTCGCCCAGCGGATCGTCGACGCCCAGCAGTCGGAGATCACGACGATGAACGCCCTGCTCGCCCAAAACTGACCGGCACCCGAAAACGCCCGGGGAATGTGTCGACACATTCCCCGGGCGCGGGTCGGTGAGGGTGGGTTACTTGGCGCGCTTGCCGTAGCGGCGGTGGAACTTCTCGACCTGGCCCGCGGTGTCGAGGACGCGCTGCGTGCCCGTCCAGAACGGGTGGGAGGTCGAGCTGACGTCCACGTTCACCAACGGGTAAGTGTTGCCGTCGGCCCACTCGATGGTGCGCTCGGAGGTGACCGTCGAGCGGGTCAGGAACGCCTGTCCACTGGTGTTGTCCTGGAAGACCACGCCGTGGTAGTCGGGGTGAATGCCTTGTCGCATCAGGGTTAGTTCCTTCCGTGAACACTTCCGTGGAGTCGATGTCCTGCCCAAGATTCCGGCGGTTTCGGCTCTCTGAGGGGCATAACAAGGAAGGACGGCGATGTGATGCCACCGGGGAAGTGATCCACGACTCAGGTCCCGTTGACCAGCCGCATCGCGAGATCCGGGCTGAACGTGCCGGCCGGAACGCCCTTGCCGACACCGCAGTCGCCGTCCGAGTCACCGGGAACCTTGCCCCACAGCAGCATTTCCGCTCCGCCGCCGACCTGCGAGGGGACACCGAGCTTCCGCCCCGCGGGATTGCACCATTCGCTGTTTGAGCCGTTGCCGTTGCGGCTGGTGTCCACGACGAACTGGACGGTATAGCCAAAACGACTGGACAACGCGGCGTTCACCGCCTTGCCATAGGCCACCGAGTCGGCGGTGGAGTGGAAGTTCGAGACGTTGAGGGTGAAGCCGCGCACGGTCCGCACGCCGATCGCGTCCAGCCGCGCCGCCATGGTCGCGGCCGGGATCCAGGTGGCGTTGCCGCCGTCGACGTAAGCCCAGGTGTTCGGCGCCTTCTGCGCGAATTGCGTGGCGGCGTAGCGCAGCAGATCCTGCCGGGTTTGCCGGGCGGCGTCGCTGGGCAGGCAGTCGAGCTGCGCCAGCGCGTCCGGCTCGACGATCACCACCGCGGGCTTCCCGCCGATACCGGCGGCGAACGCGGAAATCCAGTCGCGGTAGGCCTCCGGACTGCCAGCCCCGCCACCGGAGTCACCGCCGCAGTCGCGGCCGGGCACGTTGTACGCGACCAGGATCGGCAGCTTTTCGGCGGCGTCGGCGGCGTAGGTGAAGGAGTCCACCGCCGGGCCGATGTCCCCGCTCCAGTTCCCGAACCACCGGGCCCCCGGTTTGGCGGCGATCGCCGACTTGATGGTGGCGGCGCGCGCGTCCCCGGCGTGGTCGCGGGCCCACACGGCCGGGTTGGAGTCCGGGTCGGCGTAGAAGCCGTTGGACATGTCCAGCGGATTGCCCGCGGCGGCGGTCTCCCGCGCTTCCGCCGGCGCCGCGGCGAGCCCCGCCAGCAGCATCGACGCGGCGACGAAGCCGGTGGACCAGCGGGGCTTTCGACGAGTGTTCGAGTTCCCTCTCATAACCCGAATCTTGGCCAGCGGGGATACACGATTCGTATAAAAGCGGACAGCTGAGGGCGGAAGTCCCCGGCAGCGGTGACCTACGACCGCAGCGGCGCCATTCGCGTCGCGCCTAGCGTCGAAGTGACCGACCGAGAAGGGAATCACCCGATGCGAGCCCGCGACCTGATGAGCACTCCGGTGGTCTCCGTGACCACACGGACCACGGCGAAAGAAGCGGCGCGGCTGTTGGCGTCCCACGGTTTCACCGCAATGCCGGTCCTCGACGACGATGACCACCTCGTCGGCGTCGTGACCGAGGCCGATCTGATCCGGGACCGGTTCCCGCGCGATCCCCGTCACCACCCCGCCGACGATGACGGCACTGCCGGGAACGCGCCGCCCACGATCGTGGGCGAGGTCATGACCGCCCCGGCGATCGGCATCGGGGCGGGTGTCGACGTCGTCGACCTCGTGACCGTGATGCTGACCGACCGGGTGCGCAGCATGCCGATCGTCGACGGCTCCCGTGTCGTCGGGGTCGTCACCCGGCGGGACCTGATGCGGGCGTTCGGCCGCGACGACAAGGCGATCACCGACGACGTGCGCCACCGGTTGTCGATGTACGGCGGACCCGACCGGTGGACCGTCGAGGTACACGACGGCGCGGTGTCCATCGGCGACGAGTTCGACAACGCGACCGACCGCCATGTCGCGGGCGTACTGGCCACGGCGGTCCCCGGAGCGACCGCGGTGGACGTCACGAGCCAGTCCGCCGACGACTGACTTTCCTTCACCACCAACGGCTTTACCGCCAACGAGGAGTTTCGATGACCAGCAACGTCTTCACCCATCCGATCGTCGCCGCCGTGGACGGATCGACGTCCTCGCTGCGGGCCGCGCACTGGGCCGCGGCCGAAGCCACCCACCGGCGCGTGCCGCTGAGGCTGGTGCACGCCGTGAACGTGTCCTTGGCCGCGTATGTCGGCGGGTTCGGCCCGACCGACGAGTTCGTCGAGGCACTGGAAACCGAGGGACGGCGGCGGCTCACCGAAGCACAGGCCGCGGTCGTGGCCGCGCACCCCGAGGCCGACGTCCAGGTGCACCTGGCGACCGCCGACGCGGTCCCGGCGCTGCTGCAGGAGTCCAAGACAGCGCGGTTGGTCGTGCTCGGTTCCCGGGGTCTCGGCGGATTCACCGGCATGCTGGTCGGGTCGACGGCGGTCGCGCTGGTGGCCCACGGCCACTGCCCGGTCGCGGTGATCCGCGGGCGTGAGGCCGACGACGCGCCGCCGTCGGAAGGCCCGGTCGTCGTCGGGGTGGACGGCTCGCCCGCCAGTGTGGCCGCTGTCGCGATGGCTTTCGAGGAGGCTTCGTCGCGGGGCGCCGAGCTGGTCGCCGTGCACACGTGGCTGGAATTCTCGTCGGACCTCGAGTACTTCTACACCCGGCAGTACTTCCCCGCCTGGGAAGACGTCGAAGCCAGGGAGAGCGCGGTGCTGGCCGAGCGGCTCGCGGGCTGGCAGGAGAAGTACCCGGACGTCACCGTCCGGCGCGTGGTCACCAGGGACCGGCCGGTGCGTTGCCTGCTGGAGCTCGCCGAAGACGCTCAGCTGCTGGTGGTCGGCAGCCGGGGCCATGGCGGGTTCGCGGGCATGGTGCAGGGCTCGACCAGTCAAGCCCTGATGCACCACGCTCCGTGTCCTCTGCTCGTGGTCCGGCCGGACACCGCCGCATCGAGCTGGTGACTTTGGACCCGCGGCCGAGGACGTTTGGCACCGCACAGCGAGCTCACGCGACGTAGCCTCGAACAGATGGGTCCCGGCCGGCCAGGCCGGGACCGTCGGGTGGCCCGAGGAGTGTCCCGTGCTCAAGGTTTTCCTGGTCGACGACCACGAGATGGTGCGGCGCGGGGTGGCCGACCTTCTCGACGACGAACCGGACCTCGTGGTGATAGGTGAGGCGGCCTCGGTCTCCGAGGCGCTGGCCCGGATCCCCGCGGCCGGGCCCGACATCGTGCTGCTCGACGTCCGGCTGCCCGACGGCAGCGGCGTCGAGCTTTGCCGTGAGCTGCGGTCGGCACTCCCGGGCTTGAACTGCCTGATGCTGACGTCTTACACCGATGAGGAAGCGATGATGGAGGCGATCCTCGCCGGCGCCGGGGGATACGTCATCAAGGACATCAAGGGCATGGAACTGGTCGCCGCCGTCCGCGCGGTCGGGGAGGGCCGGTCACTGCTGGACAACCGCGCCGCCGCGGCATTGATGAACCGGCTGCGGGCCAGTGTGGCGAAGCCCGGCCCGCTCGACGAGCTGAGCGAGCAGGAACGCACGTTGCTCGATCTCATCGGGGAAGGGCTGACGAACCGGCAGATCTCCGAGCGCATGTTCCTGGCCGAGAAGACCGTGAAGAACTACGTTTCCCGGCTGCTCGCCAAACTCGGCATGCAGCGGCGGACGCAGGCCGCCGTGCTGGCCACCGAACTGCGGGACCATCGCACGACATGAAGCGTCACGTCCTGGCCGGACCGGTCACCCGCTGCCCGCCGTCGAGCATGTCTTCGAGGTCGCGCCGCGGGGTCGCCGGCACGGGGGAGCCGTAGCCGAGTCGCAGCACGGCCTGCGGCCATAGTCCGCCGACGACCAGGTCCCGGAGTTGCTTGCGCGTCTCCGTCACCTCCACCACCGCCGAGAGGAACGACGCGGAGAGCCCGTCGGCCGTCGCGGTGAGCAGGACCCGCTGCATGCCCTGTCCCGCCTGCAGGTGGGCGAGCGGCAGATCGTGGAAGGTGCCGATGACCGCGATCGCCGGGTTCGGCTCGAAGTCCTTGCCGTCCACCCGTGGGCGCGCCTGCCCGTCGCTGAAGTCCCGCAGCACCCACTCGTCCTGGTCTTCGGGCAGCGGGCCCGCGGTGCGGACCGGCACTCCGTCCGGCGAGTCCGGGCCGCGGCCGGTCCAGTGCGACCATTCGGCGACGAACGCCGGGTCGCGCTGCTGGGTCTCGTGGGCCTGCCGGACGAGCGTGCGGAGGAACGGCAGCTGTGCGGCGTCGGGAGTGGCCATCCAGGACTGTTCGAGCTTCGCGACCTGCCGCAGCCCGTTGAGCAGTGACACGTCGACCTTCGTGGAGCTGAACGGCATGCGGTTGGTGCGCCGGTGGCCGATCGCCGCGGCCAGCCTGCGGTCGAGCGGGGTGACGACGCTGCGGCCTTGCGGTCGCACGACGGCGAGCAGATCCGGCCGGGCGTTGTCCGGGAGGAGCTGGACGGCCGGGTGCACGCCCAGCGCGCGGATCGCCACCCGGAGGTTCAGCAGCGCCGCACCACAGGACACCAGCAGCTCCCGATGCTGGGGGTCGGCGACGCCCACGGCCCGCGTGGTGTCCGCGTACAGCTCGATGGCGGCCGGGGTGAGCCGGAAACGCCAGGGCTGGCTGTTGTGCAACGAGGGCGCGGCCGCGGCCGAGGTCAGTGTCGATCGGACCTGCTCGCCGTCGAGACTGCCCACGGGGATGACGTTCGTGTTCATGGGTCCGGCCTCTTTCGTTGCGGTGTCCCGGAAAAACCGGGAAGGTTCCTGGTTCCACTGTCCGTCCGGACAGGGTGGTGAGCACAGAGCCGAACGTCCCCGGCCCGAGGGCCAAAGTCACCGCGGTCGCCCGGAAACCCCGCGTTGCCGATCGGACGTGCGACAGTGAGTTCGTGACAACCCCCGTGGTACCCGCAGACGACGGATCGCCCAAAGTGGCCGAGACGCTGTCCCAGCGGCGGTTGCGGGCTCTACTGGCCGAAGTCCAGGACCGGATCGAGGAGATCGTCGGGACGCGGGACCGGATGGACGGACTGCTCGACGCGGTCCTCGCCGTTTCGTCGGGGCTCGAACTGGACGCGACGCTGCGGCAGATCGTGCGGGCGGCTGTCGACCTGGTGGACGCCCGGTACGGCGCGCTCGGGGTGCTCGGCGCCGACGGCATGCTGGTCCAGTTCGTCCACGTCGGCATCGACGACGAAACCCGGGAGCTCATCGGGCCGCTGCCGACCGGGCACGGTGTCCTCGGTGTCGTGCTGGAGGACCCCAAACCGTTGCGCTTGGCCGATCTTTCCCGGCATCCGGCGTCGGTCGGGTTCCCGCCCGGCCATCCGCCGATGGGCACCTTCCTCGGCGTGCCGATCCGGGCCCGCGGCGAGATCTTCGGACGCCTGTATCTGACCGAGAAGAACAACGGCACGGGGTTCACCGAAGACGACGAAGCGGTCGTGCAGGCATTGGCCGGGGCGGCGGGGATCGCGGTGGACAACGCCCGCCTATACGAGGAGGCCCGGCGACGGCAGCGATGGCTGGAGGCCATCGGCGAGATCTCCGCCGAACTGCTGGGCGCCAGCGACCCGGGCGAGGCGCTGCGCCTGATCGCCGGGCGCGCGCTGGAACTGACCGGCGCGGACTACACGTTCATCGCGGTACCCGGCGATCCCGAATCGGCGCCATCGGAGGTCACCGAACTCACCGTGACCGTCTGTGCCGGCCCGGGGGTCGACACCGTGGCCGGCCGGAAGATCCCGATCGCGGGATCCACCTTCGGCTCGGTGTTCGCCGACCGGGTCCCGCGCAACGTGCCGCGGCTCGCCTTCGACTTCGCCCACGGGCTGGGGGCGGAGCTCGGCCCGGCGCTCGCTTTGCCGCTGGGCGCGGGAGAATCGATCTCCGGTGTGCTGCTGGCAGTGCGCGCCGCGGGGTCGCCCGGGTTCGACGAGCTCGAATTCCAGGTCGGGGCCTCGTTCGCGGACCAGGCCGCGTTGGCGTTGCAGCGCGCCGAAAGCCAGCTGGCGCGCCAGGAACTGGGGGTGCTGGCCGACCGCGACCGGATCGCCCGCGATCTGCACGACCACGTCATCCAACGGCTTTTCGCCATCGGGCTGGGCATGCAGGGCACCCACCGGCGAGCGGCGAAGGCCCCGGTCGTGGCCGAACGGCTGACCGAGCACATCGATCAGCTGCACGAGGTCATCCAGGACATCCGCACCGCGATCTTCGACCTGCAGGCCGATTCCGGTGGGCCACCGCGGCTGCGCGCCCTGCTGCACGAGGTGATCACCGGGTTGACCGACGACACCGCGCTGCGGACCACGATCCGGATGTCCGGTCCGTTGAACGTGGTGCCCGCCGCTCTCGGGGAACAGGCCGTCGCCGTCCTGCGCGAGGCTGTCAGCAACGCCGTACGCCATGCCCGCGCACGAGAGCTGGTCGTGACCATCTCCGTGGACGACAACCTGGTCATCGACGTGAGCGACAACGGTGTCGGCATCCCGGACACCGTCGCCCGCAGCGGGCTGCACAACCTTCGGCAGCGCGCCGCGGACGCGGGTGGACAGTGCACAGTGGAGCGAGTGGGCAGTGGCGGGACCCGTCTGGTGTGGACGGTCCCGATGCCGTGAGTCACCCCGTGACTTCGGCATGCCCGCCGGCGCCGTTCCAGACGTAGTCGAGCCGGTTCTGTACTTCCACTACACCGGGAACGGACCGGATCAGCCGGACCGCGGTGGCCACGTCACCTTCGTACTCCAACCGTCCGGTCAGCAGGACCACGCCGTGCTCCACGGTCGCCCGGACGTTGTTCCGGTCGGCGTGCAGGGCGCCTTCGAACACGTCATGGTCGATCTCGGTCTGGATGTCCTTGCTGGTACGGAGAAAAGCGCTCAGCAGGTCGCGGCGGGCCAGCACCCCGACCAGCTTGCCACCGTCGACGACGCACAGGCGGCGAACTCCGGACTGTGCCAGCGCCCGGGCGGCCTCGGGCAGTGACGCCCCGGAGTCCACGGTCAGTGCCGGTGCGGTCATCACCTCGGCCGCCGTCCGTCCCGCCGCCTTGCGCCACAGTTCGTGCGCCCGGCGTCCCGCGAAGATCGAGGGCCCGCTGCCGTCCTGATGTTCCTGCCTGCGCAGCAAATCGGCTTCGGAGACGACCCCGAGCAGAGTGCCATGGCCGTCGACCACCGGCACCGCGCTGACGCCCGCACCGATCATCAGCTCGATGACGTCCTTGTAGGGCGTCCCCGGGCTCGTGGTGACCACGTTGCCGGTCATTACATCCTTTGTGGACTGGGTCATGGCTCAGCGCAACCAGCGGTAGCGGCGGACGATGTCCAGTTTCGCCCACTGGCGCCCGTATCCCCAGGTGTTTCCCGCGGCGTACACGGCAAGAGCGATGAGCACCACGAGGTAGACGAGGTGGTAGTCGATCAGCGGGTTCGTCGACGAGGACGCCGCACCGGACGACGTCTGCCGGGCGGGCGGCCACTCGGCGATCCACATGAACGCGAGCAGCGTCCCGCCCCCGATCGCCGCCAGGCGCAGGCCGATCCCGGCCAGCAGGGCCAGGCCGATGCCGAGCAACGCGATCATGAACAGCCAGTTCGCCCAGTCGGTGCCCGCCCAGCTCCGCAGCATCGACTGGAACGGACCGACTTCGACATGGCCGAGGAATCCTTTGGTGGGTGAGCCCCCGTTGACCCAGGCCTGAGCTGTGGCGGTCGAGTAACCGAGCCCGAAGGTCTTGTCGGCGAAGGCCCACAAGAACGTCAGTCCCATGACGACGCGCAGGGTCGCGAGCACCTTGGCGCCCAAGGGAACGGTGGTTTCCGTGACGTCTTGGACGGGCGCGACCCGCGTCGTTGTGCGGTGTTGGATCGACATCTTGTGTCTCCTTCTCCAGTAGGCCCCCGAAGTATCGGGCGCTGCCGGTGCGGAGCGCTGGTGCCGAAATGCCTCTGCCGAAAGGACTTTCGGTGAGCTTCTGTGATCTCTTAAGCCCTAAGGCTTCGCCATCTGTCGACAGCTGGCGAAGCTCATGACCAGGTCAATGCGATCGTGGCGGCGACGCCGGCACCTTGGCGCCGCCCCGCGCGGGCGGCCGCTTCCCTGGTCGTGGGATCCAGCGGGTTGGTGCCGATCGCCTCGACGCTCCGCTCGTCGGCGGTGATCACAAGCACGGCCGAGCCCTGCTGTCGCAGGGTTTCGACCTGTGCGTCGAGGTCGTCCATCCCGGGCACCCGCATCGCCTGGAACACCAGCACGACGTCGTGGCCGTTGGCCAGGTCGGCGTTCTCCGCGGACCGCACGCCGCCGTCGACGTAGCGGGAGGCCCCGATGGTCACCGGCGGCCAGATCCCGGGCACCGCACAGCTGGCGGCGACGGCGTCGACCAGTGGGACACCGCCGGCGGCGTCGAAGATCCGTTCCTCGCCGGTCGTGGCGTCCACGGCCACGATCAGCAACCTGGCCGAGGGCCACGTGTGCACCGGTAGCCGGGCCGCGATGACGTCACGACGACGTTGCTCGGTGACCGTTTCGGCGAGGAGTGCGGCGTTGCCGATCTGGCGGCGCAGCTCGGTCCTGTCCACTGTGTCCGCCGTGTCTTCGCCGCCGAGACCGAAGATCTCGGCG
>Ga0193717_1000650_pt1 | contig 22254 bp, 19 predicted proteins | sample U2c2metaG_FD_145900 | JGI IMG/M metagenome (GOLD analysis project Ga0193717, IMG submission 145900) | Soil microbial communities from a riparian zone of the East river system, Colorado, United States - U2c2 | ecosystem: Environmental > Terrestrial > Soil > Riparian zone | place: USA: East River...
TGTCGTTCCGCGCCGCCACGGGTGAACGCGTCGCGCAGGACGTCATCACCGATGAGGTTCCCCAAGGCTCCCATAATCATGCCCTGGTCGAGCGCCAGATATCGTTTCGCGACCTTGCCGCTACGCACGGCGATCGCGTCGTAGTAGCCGCCGGGGCCGTAGCTGTCGAAGTCGCGGCGCAGTTTCGCCAGCTCGGTCAGCGCGGCACGCGGCTGGTAGGGCAGCGCGAGCACGACCGCGTGCGGCGTCACGACCCCGTCGCCGAAGGCCGCGGGCGGGGGTGTCGCCTCGCGGCAGCCGTCGAAGCCGACGTCGACCGACGTGCGTTCCTGGTCGCTGGTGTAGCCCGGGGTGTCCAGACCCATGATGTCGACGCCGTACTCGCGGTACCCGCCGTCCGGGTTCGACGACGGCGAGAAGCCCCAGTAGCCGTACTTCGCGTCGTTGAGGCCGTGCTCGATCTGGCCGCGCACGTACACCGAGTGCTGGCGCGCCCAGGAGTTCTTGCCCCACTTGACCTCCGGCACGAACAGGTCCGGCATCAGCTCCTCGAACATGTCCCCGCCCCACGTGGGCACGAACTTCAGGCCGCGGTAGGTGTAGTTGCCCTCGAACACCGGCACGCCGAGGTAGTCGACGAACTGCCCGACCGGCTTCTGCTCCTGCCAACCCCAGTCACACGTGTCGGGGAACGTCCGCCACGGCCCGAAGTAGTGCGCGGGCGGGACCTGGCCGAGTGAGATCGCCACGTACGTGATCATCCGCGTCTCTGAGGCGAACGAACCGTAGGTGTGGCACGTGTAGTAGACGTCCGGGCCGGTGCCGGTGTAGTTGCCCGGCAGTGCGCAGCCAGGCGGTGGCGCGTCCCAGAACCCGCCGCGCATCAGGCCGGCCGGCACGTCGGGGCCGCGCCCGACCTCGTCGTAGTAGAACGCGAAGTCCATGGGATCCAACAACTTCTGCGCCTGCGCGCGTGCCTCGGGCACCGCGTTGCGGACGACCATCAGCGCGGCGGCCAGCCACGCGTTGTCCACACTGGACGCGAACGGGTACACCACCGAGCCGTCGACGGGCCAGGTGTGCAGCAGCTCCAGCGTGGCCGGGTCGTACCAGTTGTAGAACTGGCCCGACGCCGGGTGCCGTTGCAGTCGCTCCATAGAGGACAGTGTGGTCCTGGTGCGGGACACCAGCTCCCGCCGGTCGATGACGCCCAGCTTCGACGCGACGATCGCCGACCACAGGTAGGCGCCGATGTTCGTCGGCGAGGTGTACTTCGAACGGCTCGCCGGGTCGAGGTCGCCCTCGATGTTGTCCGATGGCAGCCCGGTCGCCGGCTCGACCATCGCGGTGAACGACCGCCAGGTGTCCTTGACCAGTTGTAGCTGTGGGTGCCCGCCGTGTGTGGGCGTTGTCGCCGACGCGGCCGGTGCGAGCGGCAACACCAGCGTGGTCGCCAGCGCGGCAACGCCCACCATCCTGCGGACGGGGAGTAATCGGGTCATCGGTGACCTCTTCTCACTTGAGTCCGGTCGTCGCGATACCGCGGACGAAATGACGTTGGAGCAGCATGAAAACGATGAGCACCGGCAGCACGACGACGACCGCGCCGGCCAGCAGCAGGTCGTACTCGGTCCGGTTCTGGCCGATCGCGTACAGCGCGAGCGCGACCGGCAGCGTGTACTTGTCCTCGGTGGTCGCCGCCACCAGTGGCCACAGGAAGTTGTTCCAGGAGGCCAGGAACGTGAGGATGCCGAGGGTGGCTAGTGCCGGCCGGCACAGCGGAAGCACGATCTGCCAGTAGATCCGCAGCTCGCTCGCGCCGTCGATGCGGGCCGCCTCGAGCAGGTCGTTGGGGATCGACTGGATGAACTGGCGCATCAGGAACACGCCGAACGCCTGCGCGAGGTAGGGCAGGATCAGTCCGGTGAGCGTGTTGACCAGCCCGAGGTTGGACGACAGCACGAACAGCGGCACCATCGTCACGATGCTCGGCACCATGAGCGTGCCGAGCACGATGCCGAACAACAGCCGCTTGCCGGGGAACGGCAGCTTCGCGAGCGCGTAGCCGGCCGCCGAGCAGAACAGCAGGTTGCAGACCGTGGTGAGCACCGACCGACCACGACCGCGAGTCCGCCGAACAGCAACACGTACAGCGCCACCTTGGCGACGTGGTCGCGGGAGCGCAGCCGGTCAGTCGTCAACATTGTTCCTCAACAGCTTGAACCAGGCGATGGAAAGCAGCACGACGACGAGGAACAGGACGTAGCCCATGGCCGACGCGTAGCCGTAGTTGCCGAACCCGAACTGGTTGTAGGTGTGGTACGCCATCGACAGGGTCGAGTCGAGCGGGCCACCCTGCGTCATCACGAACGGCTCCTCGAAGAACTGCACGTAGCCGATCGTGGTGATCACCGCGACGAACAACATGGTGGGACGCAGCATCGGCACCGTCAGGTACCGGAACTGCGCGAACCGCCGCGCGCCGTCGATGGTGGCCGCCTCGTACAGGTCCTTGGGGATGGCCTGCAGCCCGGCCAGGAAGATCACCATGCCGAACCCGAGGTTGCGCCACGCGCCCATCACAATCAGGGTCGGCAGCGCGAACGTCTCGTCGCCGAGCCAGTTCGGCCCCTGGATCCCGACCAGCCCGAGCAGCTCGTTGGCGAGCCCGGTGTCTGGCTGCAGCAAGAACCGCCACACCACCGAGATCGCCACGATGCTCGTGACCACCGGAAGGTAGTAGCCGACCCGGAACATCGTCCGGAACCGCACCAGCCCGGAGTTGAGCCCGAGTGCGACGAGCAACGACAGCAACATGGTGAGTGGCACGCCGGCCACCACGAAGATCGCCGTGTTGCCCGCCGCGGTCAGGAACTTCTCGTCGCCGAACAGCTTGATGTAGTTGTCCAGGCCGACGACGTTCACGCCGAGCGGGTCGAGCAGGTCCGCGCTGCCGAGGTCGGTCACGCTCATCAGGAGCGACGCCAGCACCGGGCCCGCCGTGAACACGAGGAACAGCGCGGCGAACGGGAACGCGAAGCCCCAGCCGATCAGCGCCCTGGACAGGCCGCCGGACCGGCGGGCCCGGCGCGGCCGGGGCGCCACCGGCGCCTCGGCCACCGCTGTCTCGGCCACCACCACGTCAGCCACCGGTGCCGATCGACGTCGCCTGCTGCTGCATGGCCTTCGCCGCGTCGGCGGCGGACTCGGTGCCCCTGGCCACCTTCTCGAGCTCGGTGTCCACGCCGGCCGCGATCTGCTCCCACGTCGGGATCGACGGCGGCGCCTTGGCCTTGTCGAGCTGGTCGCCGAACACCTTGAGCTGCGCGTCGTCCGCGAGCGCCTCGTCGTCCCACGCCGCCTGCACCGACGGCAGGTCCGATACCGTCTGGTACCACTTGACCTGGACCTCGGGCCGCATCAGGTACGAAACGAACTTCCATGCCCCGTCCCGGTTCTTGGTGTTCTTGAACACGGACATGTTGCTGCCGCCGATGAACGACGTCGCGTCGCCGGAGCCGCCCGGCATCGGCCACAGCTCGTACTTGCCCTTGCCGCCCAGCTCGTCGAGGAGCCCGATGTGCCACGGGCCGGACACGAACGAGGCGATCTCGCCGGACAGGACCTTGGGCTCGGTCTCGCCCTCGCGCAGCCGGTCCTTCTGGGACAGACCCTCGTCGTAGAAGGACTTGTAGTACTCCAACGCCTCGGTCACCTCGGGACTGTCCAGGGTGAACTTCGAACCGTCGTAGATGTCGCCGCCGTTCTGCCACACGAGCGGCATCACGGTCTGCCACGCGCCGGTCTGGCCGGGCTGCAGGTAGGTGCCCCACTTGGCGCCGCCCTTGGCCTGCAGGTCCTTGACGGCCTGCTTCAGCTCGTCCCAGGTCTTCGGCGCCTCGGTGACACCCGCCTTCTCGGCGACCGCCTTGTTGACGTACAGCACCCGGGTCTCGACGTACCACGGCACGCTGTAGGAGGTGTCGTCGACGACGCCCGTGTCCCACGCGCCGGGGAAGAAGTCGGCCTCCTTCACGAAGTCCGGCGGTACCACGTCCAGTGCGCCGGTCTTCGCGAACTCGCCGATCCACGTGGTGCCGAGCATCGTCACGTCCGGCGTCTGCTGGCCGGCGATCGCCGCGGAGAGCTTGTTGTGCGCGCCGTCCCACGGCACCGCCGTGATCGTGACCTTCGCGTCCGGGTTGTCCTTCATGAACGCGTCGGCGAGCACGGAAAGCTTCTCGCCCTCGGTGCCCATGGCCCAGACGGTGATGTCGCCGGACGCCTTGCCCTGCGACACCGCCTCGCCCTGTTTCTCGCCGGTGTCCTCGGCGCCACGGCCGCACGCGCTCGCGGCGAGCGTCGCCGCCGCGAGCGCGGCCAGTAACACCTTGCGCCTGGTAGGTCGGGTCATCGGGTGCCTCCGGGTCGGTCGTCGTGGTTCTTCCCGCAACTGGCACGGATCACCAGTCGCGTCCGCATTACTTCGTGTCGTGCGCCTGCCGTCCTGCCGGCGATGCGTTCGTCGAGCCAGCGCGCCGCGGTGGCGCCGAGCTCGCGCATCGACTGGTGCACGGTGGTCAGGCGGGCGTAGTGGGCGGCCATGATGTCGTCCCAGCCGGTGAGCGCCAGGTCGCCGGGCACCGAGAGGCCGAGGTCCTCCGCGGCCCGCAGCGCGCCGAGCGCGACCTCGTCGTTGGCGCAGACGACCGCGTCGGGTCGGGCGCCGGTCAGCAGCTCCTTCGCGGCCGCGTAACCGGACCGGACGTCGAACGCGCAGCGCGTCGGGCCCGGCGCGGCAAGTCCGCCGTCGGCCAGCGCCCGGCGGAACCCGGCGTAGCGCCCGGCGACGTCGGGGGACTGGTCGGGGTCGCCGAGGAACGCGAGCCGGCGGTGGCCGTGATCGATCAGGTGGGCGGTGAGGTCCCGCGCGCTGGCCTCGTTGTCGGCGGTGACCGTGTCGACCAGCCCGACCGGCGGGCGGGCCAGCAGCACGAGCGGCAGCCCGGTGTCGGCGATGCGGGCCACGACCGGGTCGCCGACCGTGCGTCCCATGATCACCATGCCGTCGACGCGCCCGGCCAGTTCCAGCACGGCCTCCGCCGCGTCGGCGCGGCCGTTGGTGGCGAGGATCAGGACGCTGCGGCCCAGCTCGGCGACGACCTCCTCGTAGCCGAGGACGACCTCCGCGTAGTACGGGCCGGACAGGTCGGGGAAGACGATGCCGTTGGCCGCGTGGGTGCCCTCTGCGAGCGCGCGACCGGCACGGCTGGGGCGGAAGCGCAGCTCTTCCGCGACCTGCTGGACGTGCTTGCGGGTGGCCGTCGCGACCAGGTCGGAGTCGCGCAGGGCACGGGAGACGGTCGCGATGGACACCCCGGCCCGGTCGGCCACCTCGTAGATGGTGACCGGTCGCCGATCCCGACCCGACATGGCGGCCTTCCGTCGTTGGAAGCGCTTACATTCCCGTGCTTGAAGTTCTAACACGGATGTCAAGTGACTGTGACATTGGCTCGCTCCGCTCGCGTATTCGCGGCCTGGTCCCGGCGTCTTCCCTCCTGCGCTGCTTCGGGCGACTCGCTGCGCTCGTGGCCCTGCGCTGCTCGTCAGTCCAGACGCCGGCGGCCGCTCATTAAGGCCCTCGCTCGCCTCGCTCGTTCATGTCTTGGTCCGTGTCGGTGCGTCGTTCGCCCGTCCGCACCCCTTAAGGTTCGAACTGATGTTCTCTGGAGGCAACAGCATGCGCGTGCTCGGCGTCGACCCCGGCCTGACCAGGTGTGGGATCGCCGTCGTCGACGGGGCGGCGGGTAGCAAGGTGACCTGCGTCCAGGTCGACGTCGTCCGCACGCCGCCGGAGGTCGACCTCGCCCTGCGCCTGCTCGCCCTGTCGAACACGGTGGACGACTGGCTCGACCGGCACCGCCCGGAGGTGGTCGCCGTCGAGCGGGTGTTCAGCCAGCACAACGTGCGCACGGCCATGGGCACCGCTCAGGCCGGCGGTGTGGTCGCGCTCGCGGCGGCCCGGCGCGGGCTGCCGGTCATGTTCCACACCCCGTCCGAGGTCAAGGCTGCGGTCACCGGCTCCGGCCGCGCCGACAAGGCCCAGGTCACGTCCATGGTCACCCGGCTGCTCGGCCTGAGCGAGGCGCCGAAGCCAGCCGACGCGGCGGACGCGCTCGCCATCGCCATCTGCCACATCTGGCGCGCGCCGATGCGCAACCGCCTCGCCGAGGCGGAGGCACGGGCCGCCGAGATGGCACGCAACCACAAGGCGCGGCTCGCCGCGGCCGCGAAGAGGAAGACGACGAAATGATCTCCCGGGTACGCGGACAGGTGCTCTCGATCGGGCTCGACCACGCGGTGATCGAGGTCGGCGGTGTCGGTCTGGCCGTGCTGGCCACCCCCGCCACGCTCGGCACGCTGCGCACCGGCGCCGAGGCCACGCTGTCGACCGCGCTGATCGTCCGCGAGGACTCGCTCACGCTGTACGGGTTCGCCGACGCGCAGGCCCGTGAGCTGTTCGGCCTCCTGCTGACCGTGTCCGGCATCGGCCCGCGCATCGCGATGGCGACGCTCGCCGTGCTCGACCCGAACCAGTTGCGCGCCGCGCTCGCCGAGGGCATCATCACCGTCCTCACGCAGGTGCCCGGCATCGGCCGCAAGGGCGCCGAACGCCTGATCATCGAGCTGCGCGACAAGGTCGGCACGCTCGCCTCGGTCGGGGCCGAGTCGGTCGTCACCGGCGGCGGGCAGGTGCGGGGGAGCGTCGTGGAGGCGTTGACCGGACTGGGTTTCGCCGCCAAGCAGGCCGAGCAGGCGGTCGACGGCGTGCTCGCCGAGAACGGTCACTCCGACACCCCGACGGTGCTGCGCAAGGCGCTCGCCACCCTCGGCAAAAAGCGGTAGCCGGTCGTGCACGATGAAGCGGTGACAGAAGAGGATCCGGTCGCGTCCCCCGAGCTGATCGCGGCCGAGCGGGACGTCGAGGCGACGCTGCGGCCGAGGCGGCTCGACGAGTTCGTCGGCCAGCACCGGGTCCGCGAGCAGCTCGAGCTGGTCCTGCAGGGCGCGACGCGGCGTGGGGTGCCGCCGGACCACGTGCTGCTGTCCGGGCCGCCCGGCCTCGGCAAGACGAGCCTCGCGATGATCATCGCGGCCGAGCTGGGCAGCCCGCTGCGCCTCACGTCCGGGCCCGCGCTGGAACGTGCCGGCGACCTCGCGGCGATGCTGTCCAACCTCGTCGAGGGCGACGTGCTGTTCATCGACGAGATCCACCGGATCGCCCGCCCCGCCGAGGAGATGCTCTACCTCGCGATGGAGGACTTCCGCGTCGACGTGGTGGTCGGCAAGGGGCCCGGCGCCACCAGCATCCCGCTGGAGATCGCGCCGTTCACACTGGTCGGCGCCACCACCAGGTCCGGCTCACTGACCGGCCCGCTGCGTGACCGGTTCGGCTTCACCGCGCACATGGAGTTCTACTCGGCCGAGGACCTCGACAAGGTGCTGCGCCGCTCCGCGACGATCCTCGGCGTCGAGCTGCGCGCCGACGGCGCCGACGAGATCGCCGGCCGCTCCCGAGGCACACCGCGTATCGCGAACCGCCTGCTCAGGCGGGTGCGCGACTTCGCGGAGGTGCGTGCGGACGGCATCGTGACGCGCGAGATCGCCAAGGCCGCGCTCACGGTGTACGACGTCGACGACCTCGGTCTCGACCGGCTGGACCGAGCCGTGCTCGCCGCGCTGGTTGGCTCGTTCGGCGGCGGTCCGGTGGGAGTTTCCACGCTGGCTGTCGCGGTGGGGGAGGAGCCAAGTACGGTGGAGGAGGTGTGCGAGCCGTACCTCGTACGGGTGGGCATGCTCGCCAGGACACCTCGGGGCCGTGTGGCCACCGCGGCGGCATGGTCGCATTTGGGGCTTTTGGCCCCGGCTAACGCCCCTGGCCAGAACCCGCCTACCCTGTTCAGCAGTGACCCTGCGCACACCGCAGATTAGGCAATTCCCAGGGATGGAGAAAAATGGAACTGCTTCCCATGCTCCTGTTGTTCGGGCTGCTGGGCGTCATGATGTATTTCATGAGCCGGAAGCAGCGTCGGGCTCAGCAGCAGCAGCAGGAGCTGCAGAGTTCGCTCGGTGTCGGTGACCGCGTGATGATGACCTCCGGTCTCTACGGCACCGTGGTCGACGCCGAGGACGACACGACGCTCACGATCGAGATCGCTCCCGGTGTCGAAACCGAGTGGCTGCGCGCCGCGGTGCGCGAGAAGGTCGGCCCCGTCGAGGAGGAGCTCGTCGAGGACGTCGAGGACCTGGAGACGATTTCCGAGCCCGAGGTCCAGGACGTTCAGGATGTCCAGGACGTCAAGGACGCGGAGCCGTCGCTGGAGTCCGGCAAGCAGAAGTAGCTCACCGCGTGAACGCGACGTGACCGTGTGACACCGGCCTCACGTCGCGGGAGGTACGCTGCGCCCTCACCCACACGTGTAACGGGTGCGGGCGCAGTCCTGTGACAAGACGCGTCTCGTGACCAACGTCAGTTCGAGGAGACCGACCGACCGTGGCCTCACCCTCCGGGCAGCTTCGCCCAGGGCGCTACCTAGCGTTCTTCCTATTCATCGTGGTCCTGCTCTACGGCTTGGTGTTCGGGACGGGGGATCACAAGCTGAGCCCCAAGCTCGGCATCGATCTCCAGGGCGGCACTCGGGTGACGCTGACCGCGCGCACCGAGACCGGGGAGGCGCCCTCCAAGGAGGCCCTCGACCAGGCGCGGCAGATCATCGAGAACCGCGTCAACGGCATCGGTGTCACTGGCACCGAGGTGGTCCTGGACGGCACCAACCTGATCATCACCGTGCCGGGCGAGGAGGGTGAGCAGGCCAAGAGTCTCGGCCAGACCGCCCAACTCCGGTTCCGTGCCGTGATCGGGCAGCCGCAGCCGGCCGCGCCGCCGCAACAGGAGGAGGAGCAGCCGCCCGCGAGCGACCCCTCCGCGCCGCCGAGTGACCCGTCGGCGCCGCCGGCGACCGACACCCCGCCGTCCGCGGGTTCGCCGACCGGCACCGGTCAGCCGCAGGGCCGTCCGGCCCCGGCCGCCGCGGGCCAGCCGACGACCGACCCGAGCCAGCCGCCCGCGTCGGACCCGGCCCAGCCCCCGGCGCAGGACCCGTCGCTCGTCGACCCGCTGACGGCGTGCGCGAAGTACCAGGGTGACGTCGACACGTACAGCAAGGACGTCAAGGCCAAGCGCGAAAGCAAGATCCTGCCGTCGGACCTGATCACGCTGGGCAAGGCGTGCCGGCAGGCCGAGCAGCTCGCGCCGAGCGCGGACGGCACGGTCCAGGCGGACCCGACCGTCCAGCAGGCCGCGATGGCCGCGCTGGACTGCTCGAAGCCGGACCCGCTGGTCGGCAACGACGACCCGAAGCGGCCGCTGGTCGCCTGCGACCAGGAAGCCACCGCCAAGTACATCCTCGGCCCGCGGTTCCTCGACGGCACGCAGATCGCCAACGCGGGTTCCGCCCCGAACCCGGACGGCGTCGGTTACGTCGTTACCCTCGACTTCGAGAGCGAGGGCGGCACCACGTGGGCGAACTACACCGAGGCGCACGTCGGCCAGATGGCCGCGTTCGTCCTCGACACCCAGGTCGTGTCGGCGCCGGAGATCCAGGGCGCCATCACCGGCCAGACACAGATCACCGGCGGCGGCCAGGGCGGCTTCAGCGCCGCTGAGGCCAAGAGCCTCTCCGACGTGCTGAAGTACGGCTCGCTGCCGCTGTCGTTCGAGGCGTCCGAGGCGGAGACCGTGTCCGCGACGCTGGGCCTCGCCTCGCTGGAGGCCGGCCTGATCGCGGGCGCCATCGGCCTGCTGCTGGTGTTCGTCTACTGCCTGTTCTACTACCGGATGCTCGGCCTGCTGACCATGTTGTCGCTGGTCCTGTCCGGTGTGATCGTGTTCGGGGTACTGGTGCTGCTCGGCCGCTGGATCGGGTTCACGCTCGACCTCGCGGGTATCGCGGGCCTCATCGTCGCCATCGGTATCACCGCGGACTCGTTCGTGATCTTCTTCGAACGACTGAAAGACGAGATACGCGAGGGCAGAACGTTCCGCTCGGCGGTGCCGAGGGCGTGGGTCCGGGCGCGGCGCACGATCCTGTCCGCGGACGCGGTCATGTTCCTCGCGGCCGCCGTGCTGTACGTCCTCGCGGTCGGCCAGGTGCGTGGCTTCGCGTTCACGCTGGGCATGTCGACGGTGCTCGACCTCGTCGTGGTGTTCTTCGTGACCCACCCGCTGGTGGCGCTCGCGTCGAAGTCGAAGTTCCTGTCCGATCCGCGTATGTCCGGGCTCGGCGCGGTGCAGCGACAAGCCGGCGAGCGGCGCGCCGCCGGTCGCACGGTCGCGAAGGAGGTGTGACGATGGCTGCCAACGAAGCACAGGCTCCCGCGAAGAAGGACGGTGTGCTCCACCGGCTCTACGTGGGCACCGGCGCGTTCGACGTCGTCGGCAAGCGCAAGCGGTGGTACATCTTCTTCGCCGTGCTGATCCTCGTCTGCCTTGCGTCGATCATCTTCCGTGGCTTCAACCTCGGGATCGACTTCAAGGGCGGCACCCGGGTCTCGCTGCCGGCGCAGGGTGCGGATGGCAACATCTCCACCTCGCAGGTCACCGAGGTGTTCAACGACACGCTCGGCAAGGAGCCGTCGGCCGTGCAGACGGTCGGCACCGGCGCCGCCTCGACCATCCAGATCCGGTCGGAGGCGCTCAACAACAACGAGGTCACCGACCTCAAGGCGGCGCTGTTCGAGCAGCTCCAGCCGGAGGGCGCGAACGGCCAGCCGAGCGCGCGGTCCATCAGCGACAGCGCGGTGAGCGCGTCGTGGGGCGGGGAGATCTCGCGGCAGGCGCTGATCGCGCTCGCCGTGTTCCTCGTGCTCGTGACGATCTTCCTCGCGGTGTACTTCGAGAGGTGGATGGCCGTTTCGGCGCTCGTCGCGCTGGTCCACGACATCCTGATCACCGCGGGCGTGTACTCGATCGTCGGCTTCGAGGTGACGCCGGCGACCGTGATCGGTCTGCTGACGATCCTCGGCTTCTCGCTGTACGACACGGTGGTGGTGTTCGACAAGATCAAGGAGAACACCCGGGGCCTGCTCGGCCTGACCCGCCGTACCTACGGGGAGGCGGCGAACCTGGCGCTGAACCAGACGCTGATGCGATCGATCAACACGTCGCTGATCGCGGTGCTGCCGGTCATCGGTCTGCTCGTCGTCGGTGTCGGTCTGCTCGGTGTCGGCACCCTGCAGGACCTGGCACTCGTGCAGCTGACGGGCATCATCGCCGGCGCGCTGTCGTCGATCGCGCTGGCCACGCCGCTGCTGGTGGACCTGAAGATGCGAGAGCCGAAGTTCCAGCAGCAGGCCCAGCGGGTGAAGACGCGACGCGCGAACATGGCACGCAAGATGGCCGAGCGCGACGCGTCGGCCGCGCCCGCGGAGGCGGTGGACCCGCTCGACGACGACGAGGCCTTGGCCACCGACGACGAGTCGCTGGACGCGGAGCTTCGGCAGGAGCGGGCCATGGCGGCGGCGAGCAGTGTGCCGACCCGCAACCCGAAGTCGGCAGAGGCGGCACGACGCAACCGGCAGCCGGGCAAGCACCCTGGCCGGCCGTCCGGCAAGCGGCGTCGCTGAGTTGGCTGAGCTGTCGGACGCGCTGGCTTTGGTTCGGACGGTCCCGGACTTCCCCTCACCAGGGGTCCTGTTCAGGGACCTGAACCCGCTGTTCGCCGACGCGCGGGCGCTTCGGGCGGTCATCGACGAGATGGCCGCCCGGCTGCCGTCGGACGTGGACGTGATCGCGGCGGTCGAGGCCAGGGGTTTCCTGCTGGGCGGCGCCGTCGCGGTGGCCATCGGGTGTGGTCTCGTGCCGATCCGCAAGCCGGGCAAGCTTCCCGTGGTCGCCGACCGCGTCGACTACGCGCTGGAGTACGGCCACGCCACGCTGGAGCTCCCCGCGGACGTGCTCCGGGCGGGCGCCAGGGTGGCCGTGGTGGACGACGTGCTGGCCACGGGCGGCACCGTCGAGGCCGTGTGCCAACTGATCGACCGAGCCGGCGCGACGGTGTCGGCGGTGTCGGTGGTGCTGGAGCTGTCGGCACTGGGCGCCCGCAACCGCCTTCCGGGCCACGAGATCCAGGCGCTGCAGTCGATCTAACTCGTGTCTGATAGATCATCCCGGCGGGTTGCCGAAGTCTCGCCCTGAGCAGCGGAAGCCCAGGGGAACGTGACGGCACTCAACCACTGACCAACGACGGTCCGCACCGTGCGCTGGAACGCGACCAACACTTTGAATTCCCGGGGAGCGGAACTAGTCGAGTGGTACAGCGGGTGGGTCATCGGGTCGGTGTCGTTGGTCCACTGCTTCGCCTGCTCGATGCCCGCCACCAGGTCCGGCTGGCCGAGGCGCTCGAACAATCGCTGCTCGCGCGCCAGCCGTTCCGCCCTCGGCGCGCTGAACATCGTGATCAGCAGCACCGGCGTGATCAGGTTTGTCGCGATGATCATGTACACCATCGCCGACCCGTACCAGCGGTCCTCGGCGCTGCCGTTGACCCCGTTCCACAGGTAGTACCCGACCGACGCCAACGCCAGTAGCAGCACGCCCCGGACCATCGACTTGCGTATGAACCGTCCCATGGCGGCAGCAGATCACGGCCGCCGCGCCCTACCGATCACAGGTCAGCCAAATTGGACCGATGTTGTTGTCTCAGTCTCGCCCTGAGCAGCGGAAGCCAAGGGGAACGTGACGGCACTCAACCACTGACCAACGACGGTCCGCACCGTGCGCTGGAACGCGACCAACACTTTGAATTCCGGGGAGGCGGACTAGTCAGCCGAACTGGACCGAACGCTTCGCGAGGCCGAACCAGTAGCCGTCGATGACCGAACGCGGTGTGTCCGCCGTCGACAGGCTCGCGCCCATCGACACGAACAGCGGCGCGAAGTGCTCGGTCCTCGGGTGCGCGAGCCGCCCGGCCGGGGCCGTGTTGAGGAAGTCCAGCAACGCGTCGAAGTCGTGCCTGGCCAGGGCCTCCGCACCCCAGTGGTCGAACTCGGCCGACCACGCGGGCGCCGCGACCGCGGGGTCGGACAGCGTGGTCCGGGACAGGTTGTGCGTGAAGAAGCCGCTGCCGACGATCAGCACGCCCTCGTCCCGCAGCGGCGCCAGCTTCTGGCCGACGGTCATCAGCTCGACGGGGTCCAGCGACGGCATGGAGATCTGCAGGACCGGCACGTCCGCGTCCGGGTACATCTCCACCAGCGGCACGTACGCGCCGTGGTCGAGGCCCCGCGCTGGCTCGTCGTGCACGGGGGTCGCGGGGGAGGCCAGCAGCTTGCGGACCTTCGCGGCCAGCTCCGGCGCGCCCGGCGCCGCGTACGTGACGTCGTAGTAGTGGTCCGGGAAGCCCCAGAAGTCGTACACCAGCGGCATGGTCGTGGTCGCGCCGAGCGTCAGCGGCGCGTTCTCCCAGTGCGCCGACACGATCAGGATGGCCGTTGGCTTCGGCAGGTCCGCCGACCAGTCGGCGAGCTGCCGCGTCCACAGCGTGTCGTCGGCCAGCGGTGGGGCGCCGTGGCTGAGGTACAGCACCGGCATGGACATCACTTGCTCCCGTATGTTGAAGTTTCAACTACAGGGTACAGCAACCCGGTGCCGGTTCCCGGATCGAATCGCGGCTATTCTCAGTACTCAGAGCGCCGGGAGCAGCGATTGAGCCAGAACGTAGAGACAGGGGCGGCGCAGGACGGCGTCGCGCAACCCTCACCTCCACCTGCCGTGCACGCCGCGCCGTCGGCGACGCGCCGGGTGCGGGCCCGCCTGGCCAGACGGATCACCGCCCAGCGCTCCGCCCCGGTCAAGCAGGTGCTCGAGCCGCTCGCCGCGGTGCACCGCGAGCTGCACCCGAAGGCCGATCTCGCACTGCTCCAGCACGCTTACGACGTCGCAGAGGAGATGCACGGCACCCAGATGCGCAAGAGCGGTGACCCCTACATCACCCACCCGCTCGCCGTCGCCACGATCCTCGGTGAGCTGGGTATGGACACGATCACGCTGGTCGCGGCCCTGCTGCACGACACGGTCGAGGACACCGAGTACTCGCTGAAGAACCTGCACGACGACTTCGGCGAGGAGGTCGCCCGGCTCGTCGACGGCGTCACCAAGCTGGACAAGGTGCAGCTCGGCAGCGCGGCGGAGGCCGAGACCATCCGCAAGATGGTCATCGCGATGGCGCGCGACCCCCGGGTGCTGGTGATCAAGCTCGCCGACCGGCTGCACAACATGCGCACCATGCGGTTCCTGCCGCCGGAGAAGCAGGCGAAGAAGGCCCGCGAGACCCTCGAGGTGCTCGCGCCGCTCGCGCACCGGCTCGGCATGGCGACGGTCAAGTGGGAGCTCGAGGACCTGGCGTTCGCGATCCTGCAGCCGAAGAAGTACGACGAGATCGTCCGGCTGGTCGCCACCCGCGCGCCGTCGCGCGACACGTACCTGCACAAGGTCACCGACGAGCTGACCAACCAGCTTGAGCAGTCGCGCATCAACGCGAAGGTCGAGGGCCGGCCGAAGCACTACTACTCGATCAACCAGAAGATGATCGTCCGCGGCCGCGACTTCGACGACATCCACGACCTGGTCGGCGTGCGGATCCTCGTGGACGACGTGCGCGACTGCTATGCCGCCATGGGTGTCGTGCACGCGCTGTGGCAGCCGATGCCCGGCCGGTTCAAGGACTACGTGGCGCAGCCGAGGTTCGGCGTGTACCAGTCGCTGCACACGACGGTGATCGGCCCGGACGGCAAGCCGCTCGAGGTGCAGATCCGCACGCACGAGATGCACCGCACGGCCGAGTACGGCATCGCGGCGCACTGGCGCTACAAGGAGACAAGGGGCACGCACGACGGGCAGACCGTCGACGTCGACGAGATGGCGTGGATGCGTCAGCTCCTCGACTGGCAGCGGGAGGCCGCCGACCCCGGCGAGTTCCTCGAGGCGCTGCGGTACGACCTCGCGGTGCGCGAGATCTTCGTGTTCACCCCCAAGGGCGATGTCATCACGCTGCCCGCCGGGTCCACGCCGGTCGACTTCGCATACGCCGTGCACACCGAGGTGGGCCACCGCTGCATCGGCGCGCGGCTCAACGGCCGCCTCGTGCCGCCCGACCGCAAGCTCGACAACGGCGACGTCGTCGAGATCTTCACGTCGAAGGCCGAGGGTGCCGGCCCGACGCGGGACTGGCTCGCGTTCGCCGCGTCGCCGAGGGCCCGCGCCAAGATCAAGCAGTGGTTCGCCAAGGAGCGCAAGGAAGAGGCGATCGAGGCGGGCAAGGACGCCATCGCCAAGGAGGTGCGCCGGGTCGGTCTGCCCATGCAGCGGCTCGTGTCGGCGGACTCCATGTCCGCACTCGCCCGCGAGCTGCGGTACGCCGAGGTCAGCCAGCTTTACGCGGCGGTCGGCGAGAACCACACGTCGGCCCGGCACGTCGTGCAGCGGTTGGTCGCCCTGCTCGGTGGCGTCGAGCACGCCGAGGAAGAGCTGGCCGACCGGTCCACCCCGTCGACCGTCACGAGGCGCCGCGCCTCCGGCGACGCCGGTGTGATCGTCAAGGGTGCCAGCGACATCTGGGTCAAGCTGGCCCGCTGCTGCACCCCGGTGCCCGGCGACGACATCATGGGTTTCGTGACCCGTGGTGGCGGTGTGAGCGTCCACCGGACCGACTGCACCAACGCGGGTGACCTCCTCGACACACCGGAGCGGCTGGTCGACGTCGAGTGGGCGCCGTCGGAGTCGTCGGTGTTCCTGGTGGCCATCCAGGTGGAGGCCCTGGACCGGCACCGGTTGCTGTCGGACGTGACGAAGGTGCTGGCGGACGAGAAGGTGAACATTCTGTCCGCGTCGGTGACCACGTCCCGTGACCGCGTTGCGGTGAGCCGGTTCAGCTTCGAGATGGGCGATCCCAAGCATTTGGGCCATGTGCTGAAGGTGGTACGCAGCGTCGAGGGCGTCTACGACGTTTATCGGGTGACGTCCGCTTCCTGAAACGGGGGACCGGTCCCCACCGATGCGCGGTGAGATGGGATATTCACATTCCGCTCACTGGGGAGGACACACAAATGTCGACGCCGGAACCACCGTACGGGGAACCGAAGAACGTCGAGCCGCCGATCGAGGGCAGGCCGTACAACGGTGACCCGTCTCTGGTCGCCGACCCGACGATGGCGAGTCCCTTCGACGCGCCGCCGCCGGTCGAGGCGCAGCAGTACGGCGGCGTGCCGCCGGTGGGTGCGCAGTACGGCGGGGAGCCGCCGGTTGAGCCGCAGCAGTACGGCCAGCCCCAGGGCGCGTACTACCCGGAGCCGCCGGCCCAGCCTTACTACCCGGATGCCCAACAGCCGCAGTACTCGCAGCCGCAGTACCCGCAGGCGCCCTATCCGCCTGCGCAGTACCCGCCGCAGCAGGCGCCGTACCCGTACCCCTACGCCCCGCCGCAGCCGACCAACGGCATGGCGATCGCGGCCATGGTGCTCGGCATCCTGTGGATCTACTGGATCGGCAGCATCCTGGCGCTGATCTTCGGCTACGTGGCCAGGGCGGAGATCAAGCGCACCAACCAGGGCGGCGACGGCATGGCCATCGCGGGCATCGTGTTGGGCTGGGTAGGCGTGGGGATTCTCTGCATAGTGCTGATAGCCGTAGGCGTAAACGCGGCAACGAACTGAGATGGACCCGCCAGGGCACAAGCCCTCGGCGGCTCCTGTCGAGGGCCGGCATGCCCTGAAGGCCACCTTTTGGGCGTTGGGTGATGCTGTTGGCGAATTGCGCGGTTCGCTGTCTGGCGGTCGGTTCGGGAGGTGGTCGGTGTCCCGTACGGCGCTTTGGGAACGGTGGCCATGTCCCGAAGGGCGCGTTCGGGACGATGCCCTGAAGGTGACCTTCGGGGCGTTGAGCGCCCCGAAGGGGCCCTTCGGGGCACCGGACGACGTCCCGTATGAGCCTTCGCGTGGCCGAGGCGTTTGGGTATGCCGTGAAGGGCCCCTTCGAGGCATGCGCGGCCGGCCACCGTGCGAATTCGCCAACAGCATCGTTGAGCGCCATGAAGGCCACCTTCGGGGCATCGCCGCCGATCGTGCCACCCCCGGCCCGCGGGAGACCCTCAACCCAGCAGAGCCGACAAAGAAACCCCAGCCAACCCACGAACCTCCCGAGACAGATGCGCTTGGTCCGAGCACCCAACCTCAACGGCGACGGAAGCCAGCGAAACCCCGGACCGAGCCAGCCGAACAGCCCTGTCGAAACGCAGCACGCGACTCAACACCTTCGCGCCATACCCGAAAGCGGCCAGGCACCGCCGATGCAGCTGTCGCTCCGTGACACCGACAACGGCCGCTATCTCCCGAACGGAGACCCCACGCCGGGCCAGCGACACGACGGCAGGCACAAAGGGATCCCAGGAGCCGCCGAACCCGGCGACGGAGGTAGTCAGCACACGGCCGGGTGTTGCGGACTCCGCTAACTCGTCGGCCAGTCGCCGGGCGCGCGCCGGGAGCCACACGGACGCGAGGTCGACCCGACCGTCGCGCAGCGCGTCCGCCGGCACGCCCAACCCGGCGGACGCGCGCCCTGGCCGAAACCGCACTGCGACGAGTAACCCGGGCGCCAGCGACGTCTGATGGGCGTGCGTGTCGGGCCCGGCCACGAACAACCGACCCGACTCACGGTGCCACAACACGTCGGCACAACCGTCCGGCACCACCCGAGGAGCGGGGGCGCCGGACGGTCTGGACGGCACTGTGCGAGACCAGGCGCACGCGAACATGTCGTGCGCGGTGCGCCTTTCGACATAGTCGTCGGGGTCGTCGGTCATGTGGCCGAGTGTGCCACCGACCCCCGACAGTTTCAGGCGGCCGTCGCGGTCTGGATCGTCACCGGGCTGGCCGGCGCGCCGTCCTCTGGCCCTCGGTCACCCGGCGTGATGCCGGCTGCCGCGATCCCGTCGACCGTCGCGAGGCCTGCCTCGTCCATGGTGCCGAACACGCTGTAGTCCGGCGGCAGGGTGGAGTCGCCGTACACCAGGAAGAACTGGCTGCCGCCCGAGTTCGGGCCCGCGTTGGCCATCGCCACGATGCCGCGCGGGTAGGTCACCGGCTGCGAACCGTCGCCGCCGGCCGGGCCGGGGGCCAGGTCGGTCGGCAGCTCGTCCGGGATGGTGTACCCGGGCCCACCGCTGCCGGTGCCCTCCGGGTCGCCGCACTGCAGGACCTTGAGGCCCTCCGACGCCGTGAGCCGGTGGCACACGGTGTTGTCGAAGAAGCCCTTACTGGCCAGGAACGCCATGCTCTGCACCGTGCACGGCGCCCGCTGCGCGTCGAACTGGATGGTGATCGGGCCGGCCGACGTGGTCAGCGACATCGTCGCCGCGGTGACCGAGCCATCGTCCGGCGGCAGGCCGACCTTGGGCTCGCCGCTTCCGTCGGCGGCGAACTTGCAGTCACCAGCCGTGGTGCTCGGGTCGGCCTCCGCCGGCGGCTCCTCGGACGAGGCGACCGTCTCCTCCTCGGACGTCACGAAGTCGTCGCCGGGCGGCGGGCTGGACGGGTTCTCCCTGGCGACGCACCCGACGAGGGTGAGCGCCAGCGTCGCGACGAGCGCGGTACGCCTCAGTGCGCTCACTTGGCGACCGCCGACTCGATCGTGACGGGCAGCTTCGGCGCGCCGTCCTCCGGACCGTTCTGGCCTGGCGTGACGCCACCGGCCGCGATGTTGTCGAGCACTGTCATCCCTGGGGCGTCGATGGTTCCGAAGACGGTGTAGTTCGGTGCGAGCGTGGAGTCGCCGTACACCATGAAGAACTGGCTGCCACCGGTGCCGGGACCGGCGTTGGCCATCGCGAGCGCGCCACGCGGGTAGATCACCGACGGACTGCCGTCGGGACCCGCGGGACCCTGCGCGAGGTCGGTGGGCAGCTCGTCCGGGATGGTGTAGCCGGGGCCACCGCCGCCGGTGCCCTCCGGGTCGCCGCACTGCAGGACCTTGAGGCCCTCCGACGCCGTCATCCGGTGGCAGGACGTCCCGTCGAAGAACTTCTCCTTCGCGAGGTGCTCGATGCTCTGAACGGTGCAGGGGGCCTTCGCGCGGTCGAGTGTCAGCGGGATCTCGCCGTGGTTCGTCTTCAGCGTCACCTTGACGGTCCCGGTGTTCTTCGCCTGTGCCGGATCCGCCGGCATGCCGACCTTCTTCGCGGGCGCCTCGGCGGGGGACTCCGCGTAGCCGCACTGCCCCTTCGTCGTGTTCTTCGCCGCGTCGTCGGACGGGTTGGCAGCCGCCGTGTTGTCGTCCGGACCGAGGTTCGCGATCCAGTAGACCACGCCTACCACGGCGATCACGACGATCACAGTGATGCTCACGCCCCAGATCCGACGCTTCTTCGCGCGTTCCGCGCGTCGGGTCAGCTGTCGTTCGAGCTTGCGCTTGGCAGCCTGCCGACGCTGCTCGTTGCTCGGCACCGGGCACCCTCCCTGACCTGAGACGTTCATGCAGGCGGGCAGTCTATGGGTACGCCCTGTAAGAACCGTGTGGAGGTCTGGCAAAACTCAGCAACTCGTCAGAATTCGCCTTGGATGCGGTGTGACCCGACGCCCTTGGTAGTGGAAAGCTGGATACTGGGGGTGGCCGCGCCGTGACGGTGACTGACAAGGTGGACCACATGCAGGACAGGCGGGACGACGGGACGTCGCCGTTCGCCGAGGAGCTCGAACGACTCCTCCGCAAACGCGGCCTGTCGTGGCGCCGTCTCTCGGACCTCATCGGGTACACCCCGAGCTGGCTGTCGAAGGTCAAGCACGGCGCGCCCCCGTCGGCTGAGCTGGCCCGCAAGTGCGACCAGGTGCTGGAGGCGGAAGGCCAGCTCATCGCGCTCGCGGCCGCCACCGGCGGTCCGGTCCGGCTCGCGCAGCTGCCGGCCGCCGCGGCCACGTTCGTCGGCCGCGAGGCGGAGATGTTCGAGCTGAGCGAGATCCTCGCGTGCCAGGGCGATCCGGGCACGCCGCAGACGGTCGCGATCGACGGGCCGCCCGGCGCCGGCAAGACCGCGCTCGCGCTGCGGGTCGCGCACGCGGTCGTCGACCAGTACTCCGACGGCCAGCTCTACGTGGACCTGCGTGGCTACTCGCCCGACGGCCAGCCCAGGATCGTCGACGAGGTGCTCGAGGAGTTCCTGACCGCGCTGGGGGTCCAGATCGACGTCATCCCGGCGGGTCTCGAGGCGCGCGCGAAGCTGTACCGCTCCGTCCTCGCCGACCGGCGGGTCATGGTGGTGCTGGACAACGCGGCCGACTCCCAGCAGTTGCAGCCGCTGATGCCGGCGTCGTCCGGCTGCGGCGTCGTGGTCACGAGCCGCAAGCGCATCACCGGTCTCGCCATGCGCGGCGACCAACGGATCACGCTCGGCCCGATGTCCGAAGACGAGTCGATCACGTTGCTGCGCAAGGTGATCGGTGCCGAGCGGGCGGCCGCGGAGCCCGACGCGGTGCGGGCGCTCGCCGACCGCTGCGGGCACCTGCCGCTAGCGCTGCGCATCGCGGCCGAACGGGTCGCGACGCACCCGCACCACTCGGTCAGCGTGCTCGTCGAGGAGCTCGCCACCGAGGGGCAGCGGCTCGACGGCCTGTCCTCTGACGACTCGTCGGTGGCCGTGAAGACCGTGTTCTCGTGGTCCTACCGCGACTTATCCGCCGATGCCGCGCGAATGTTCCGCCTGATCGGCCTGCACCCCGGCTCGCACCTGAGCACCGGCGCGGCGGCCGCGCTCGCCCACCAGTCGGCGATCCGCGCGCGCCGCCTGCTGGACCGGCTCACGTCCGTGCACCTGTTGGAGGGCCTCGGCAACGACCGGTACCGGATGCACGACCTGCTGCGCGTGTACGCCGCGGAGCAGGCCGTCGACGAGGAACCGGAGAGCGAACGGACGTCGGCGCTGCGCCGAATGGTCGACTGGTACCTGCACAACGTGTACGCGGCCAACCACGCGCTCGCGCCGCAGCGGCACGACCCGGTGCTGGACATGTCGGAGTTCGACGTCGACATCGCCGACTTCGACTACGACTCCGCGCTCGAGTGGTGCGAGATCGAGATGTCCAACATCGTGATGGCCACCCGCACGGCCGCCGCGGTCGGCGAGCACGTGCCGGCGTGGAAGCTGCCCGCCGGCTCGTTCAACTACCTGCACCTGCGCAAGCGCTGGAGCCTCTGGGTCGCCTCGCACGAGGTCGGGGTGGTCAGCGCACGGCGCGCGGGCGACCGCTACGGCGAGGCGTGGGTGCTCAACAACCTCGCGATCGCCTACCGCGAGCTGCGCCGCGTCGAGGAGGCGAAGGCGTCGTTCGAGGAGGCGCTCGCGCTGCGGACCGAGATCGGCGACCGGGTCGGACAGGCGTGGACGTTGACCGGCGTCGGCTTCGTCGGCTTCGACCAGTCCCAGTTCGACGTGGCCGCACGGCACTTCGGGCACGCGCTGGACATCTTCCGTGAGGTCGGCGACCGGCACGGCGAGGGCATCGCGCTCGCCAACGTCGGCGACGCCTACCGAGGGCTGCACGACTACGACCGCGCGGTCGGCGCGCTGGAGGAGGCCCTGGACCTGTTCCAGGACATCAGCGACGGCTACGGCCTCGGCTACACACTGGTGAAGCTGGGGGACACGTACTCGGAGCTGAAGCGGCCGGAGGAGGCGCTCGGGTTCCTCGAGCGGGCGTTGGAGATCCGGCGTGAGCTCGGCGACCGGTGGGGCGAAGGGGAGACCCTGCACAAGCGGGGCATGGTGCTGGCCGAGAGCGGTCAGCAGGAGTTGGCGACCGAGTCGCTGAGCGCGGCGGTCGCGATCTTCGATGAGCTTGGCGACCCGAGGGCCGTCGATCTGCGTGAGGTGCTGGAACGGGCCCCCGACCAGTCCGCCTCCCCGCACTTTTAAGTGTTGGCCGCGTTCCGGCGGAGGTTCGGCTACCTGCGTGGATGGTGGCTGGGTGCCGCCACGTTCCCCTTGGCTAGCCGTCCGTCCGCGTGGACTTCGCACAAAGATCCAAGCCTCGGTCCCGCACTAGGCTTTGAGTGAGCTGTAGAGCTGGTCCAGGAAGCGCGGCACGTCGACGGTTTCCGCGACCTTGATCGGCAGGCGGCCCGCGCCCGCGCTGGTCTCGATGTAGGCGTCG